>JGI20171J14444_1000589_pt1 | contig 9507 bp, 7 predicted proteins | sample TergutNc150P4_FD_14444 | JGI IMG/M metagenome (IMG submission 14444) | reverse complement strand
CCGTCCTCCGACAAAGACAATATTTATTTTGGAAGTAAAGACGGAAAACTCTACGCGCTGTCGTGCGAAACAGGACAGGTAATTTGGACNTTTCAGGCGGAGAGCCAGATNAANTCGCANGTGCAAAGATACGGGGATTATGTAATCTTTGTCGGCGACGCGGATGCCGTTTATTTCCTGTCCCCGCAGGGCGAAGAAAAATTCAGGATTAGAAATCCCGGCTGGTACAATTATTCATTCCTTGTAGCGGACGATATAATGTACATGGGAACCGGTCCTACAGTGGAATTAGTCGGTCCGTTTAATGTCAAAAAAAGAGAGTTTCTTTGGTTCATGGATTACCATGAGATGGAAGCTATCTGGTATTCATTTACCGCCGTCCGAGGAGATCTTTTGTACATGGGAACGGCATCCGTTATTATGGATACGACATACCTCGGCTACCATGCTTTTAACCGACATACGGGGGAAGTAGTCTGGCGGAAGTATATTGACGGGAAAATATACGGTAAAAATTTTAATAATATATGGGATTATTTTATAAGAAACCTTGATATTTTGGACTTTATGTCTCCTGCCGTGTGGAAAAACCTTGTCATTTTTACAGGCGGCGATAACACAGCCCGCGCGTTCGATGCGGAAACAGGCGATTTACGCTGGGAAAAAATATTTGATACCGCCGTAAGCTCCGCGCCGACCATAGCGTCCGGGAGGGTTTACTTCGGACTTATGGGAGATGACTATAACCAGCCCAAATTGGTCTGTATTTCCGCAAGGGACGGCAGGTTGCTTTGGCAGATGGAAACCGAAGGTTCTATCCTGTCTGCGCCTGTAATTGCGGGAAAAAGGGTCATTTTTGGCACCGATAAAAGCGTTTTTTATGTGCTGGAACGGGTTTTTTAGCGTTTTTTATACTTTTTTAACATTTTTACAATAGAGATATTTTCTTATTGACTTATTACGAATAGTCGGGGTAAACTAATTAAACGGGATTTTTTTCCTGTTAATACTAAATTCATATTGGAGGAGTTTCTTATGAAAAAGTTAGGAGTAGTTTTAGCAATTCTCGCGATTGTCGCTCTTGTTGGCTGCGGAAGCGGAACAGCCGGTGGAGCTACAGCGTCAGGCGGCGGCGGCGGAGAAGCGCCCTTTAAAGTTGATCTTACAAAATTACCGAAGGTAAAAAATGAAAAAGCGTTCTCAAAAGCATGGGACGATCTTTTAATCGAACTGCCCGCGTCTGCGTTACCGTCAGATTTTTCAAAGTATACCAGATTTACAGTAACAGCCAAATATTATAATGCAGCCGGCGTTGAAATTGAACAGGGCGATTCAAACTGTATGGTAAGTATGATTTACGATCTGAAAGGCGACATTAGAGGTCCCGCGAATGGTCCCGGAGCCAATACCCCCGTTAAAGAATTTAACGTAGGCGGTTTTTCAGGACTTATTCACAAAGACAGAGGCATAAGGATAACCTTTAGCCAAGCGCCCCAGGCTATATTGTTCCAGAACAACTCAGGCTCAGCGGTTGCGTTCATTGAAATGACAAGCATGGTTTTCCACAACGGAAACTATAAGTCAGAATAATTTACCTTAAGGTAAAAAAAGCCGGTCTGACCAAGTCAGCCGGCTTTTTTTATGTCTATTGAATTTTTAACTTATCATTTGGGGTACAGGGAGTTTCTTTCGTTTAAGACTTCCTGTCCGCCGGATCTCATCCAGTCCCTAAAATTGTCGTCCCACACTTTGTTAAAGTTTCCGGGCTTTGATGTAATTGCCAGCGAGATAAGGTCGTCGGCTTTCTCACGCAAGTCGCCTGAATATTGATTTACTCTTGTTGTCGCCTGCCACACTGCCGGTCCGCGGGCTCCTGTTGTAGCCGCAACATAGGCGTTTGAAATAACATCAGGCGATATAGTGCCGTAGCTCAAGCCTAAAACCCTCGCGTTAGCGGCATCGCTTCCCAATTCAACTCCGTTCATGGGGATTGTTAAGTCGATATTGTTCGGTGAATTCATAAACCAAGGGTGCTGAGGGGGCGTAGCGATAGTTTGCGGAATGCCGTTTGACATTTTGTGGTTCACGCCCTCATTTCCTATCTGCAGGAATTTGTAATTTTCAGGCTTTGCGAGCCAGTTAAGATATCTAAGAGCGGAATCTTTGTTCTTTGAGAACTGAGGAATGAAAATTCTTAAGCCGGGTTTATCCATTACTTCCTTATTATTGGCAATGGCAATCGGAACATAATCCGCGTTTGGTACGTTCTTTTTAAGGTCAACCAGAATATTCATATCTGTTCTGTAGGGCCAGTCCCAGTTTTGGCAGAAAGCGCCGACAACGCCGCCGCTCTTTACTTGATTGTAGAAAGCGTCGGCGGTTGTCATTAACGGGAAATCCTTGTAAATAAGACCTTCGTTGTACCATTTATTCATTTCCTGCACGCCTCTTTTGTAACCAGGCATAGTAATATAACGATCCGCAATTGAGTTTACCCAGCGATCCCTGTCGGAAATTTTAGGATCAATAAAATGGTTGATAAAATCTGAAAGACCCCAGCGAACATCATTGTTTACGCCAAGCGGTACAACTCTGTTTTTGCCTACATTGCCGGGATCTCTGTCGCGGAACGCTTTTAACGCCTGATAAAATTGACCCATGTCTTTAGGAACGGGCATGCCGAGTTTATCTAGCCAGTCTTTGCGGATAAAAATATTTCTTTGGGCGATGGCTGTGCGATAGCTGACAACCGAATAAATCTTTTGCGTTCTGCGATCCTGATCGCGGTAAATTAATTGTTTACCGGGGAACGACGGGTCTTTGCCGAGTAAAACTTTTAAATCGGGCAGATAAGAATCGATATAACCGGATAATTCAAAAACTCCGCCCTTGTCTCTGAATTCGTTTATCATATCTAAATTGTAGGTGTAGCAAAGATCGGGGGCGCTGCCTGATGCCATTAAGTTAACGATATCGGTGTTTTCCGACCAGCGGCCTACAGGAATAAAGGTAATATCAATATTAAGGTCTTTCTTTACCTTTTCTTGAATCCATTTTGTCCATGCGTTATTATGCGCAAGTGTTCTTCCGCCGTCAGAACCGCGGTCAAAAACTTCCACAGTAAGTTTTCCTGTTACGGGAAGAGCCGCTTGCGCAAAAACAAATGTTGACGCCAGTAACAGAACAAATAAAGCTAATACGATTTTTTTCATATTATCTCCTCCAAATAATTTATTTGATTTATGTCTATACGAGGTATAGGCAGCAATCCTTAATTACCCTTTTACCGCTCCTATGGTAACGCCCTCGATAAAGTAGCGCTGGAGCCAGGGATAGACTATAAGAATGGGAATAGTCGCGAACATAATCGCCGCCGCTTTAATCGCATCGGACACTCTTGGCACGTTACCCGCAACCATTTCTACGGTAGTTACGTCGATAGATGTCATGTTTTGAATTAACTGCCAAAGTTTTAACTGAATGGGAACCCATTGCGGCGCGGATTTAATGTACAATAGAGCGTCGGAGAACCCGTTCCAGCGGCCTACGGCGTAGAAAAGCGCAAGGGTTGATAGAACAGCCGTGGACAGCGGAAGGTATATCCGCACCAATACGGTAAACGGACTCGCGCCGTCCAATTCCGCTGATTCGCGCAAACTGTCGGGGATTCCAAAGAAGAAACTGCGAAGAATTATCATATTAAATACGGAAAGACAGTTGGGAATAATAAGGACTAACGGATTATCAAGAAGCCCCATATCTTTCATTAATATGTAATTTGGAATTGTTCCCGCGCTGAAATACATTGTAAATATTATTAATGTGTTTATAAATGTTTTGCCTTTGAGCCAGTCATAGGTAAGCGGATAGGCGCACAGTATAGTCATTATTAAAGAAACTAAAGTACAAATAACGGTAAGAATCGCCGTCCACCACATTGATCTTGTAAACGCAGGATCCATAAATACATATCTTTTAAACTTGTTTTTTATGGATTCTCTTTGCGCAAGCCATTCCTGATATTCTTCGTCAGTCTGCGTATGTTTATTGCTTGCCGAATAGCTTGAATCTTCATCGTAGGAATAATTGTATTCTTCAGATTCATCGTATACATAGGTATATTCTTCGGAGTCATCGTATGAATAAGAATATTCTTCAGATTCATCATAAACAAAGGGGGTATCATCGCCGTATGCAATACTGTCATCTATGGAAACAGGAGAAATATCGGACGTATCTTCGTCTATCGCGATATTTGCTTTATTGACGACGGGCAGGAAAGATACTCTTCCGTTAATAACCGCGTCGGAACTGCTGAGTGATTGCGCAAGAAGGTTAATCATTGGCAGTAAACAAAGCAGTATTACAACCACACAGATAATAAAAACTATCATATCGCCTGTTCTGGCTTCTTTTGTTCTGATATTCATACCGCCCCCTACCAAATTCCCCGCTCGCCGAATTTCTTTGCCAGCGAGTTAGCGGCTACAAGGAAGATTACGCAAATAACGGATTGGAATAATCCGATTGCCGCAGTAAGCGAGAATTGGTTCGACAAAATACCAACGCGGTATACAAGGGTAGAAAGAACGTCGGAAACATCTCTTACTACACGGTTTGCCATGGTATACGGACGATCGAATTCGCTTCCTAAAATACGTCCGATGTTCATTATTAACAAAACTATAATTGTCGGTCTGATTCCCGGCAGGGTAATATGCCAAAGTTTGCGCCACCTTCCCGCGCCGTCAACTTCCGCCGCTTCGTATAACTCCGGGTTGATTCCCGTAATTGCCGCAAGGTAGATAATTGTTCCCCAGCCCATTTCCTTCCATACGCCGAAAACTATGTAAGTCATAACCCAATTTTTGCTGTTCATCAGGAAGTCGATAGGTTTAATACCGACGCTTTCCGAAAGGAATATATTGATTACGCCGTCAGTCGGCGCTAAAAGTCTGGTAGCAATACTCGATACGATAATCCATGACAAGAAGTGAGGAAGGTAGATTATCGTTTGAGTTACTTTTTTAAAACTTTTAAATATTAATTCGTTTAAGATAAGGGCGAGAATGATAGGAGCGGGAAAACCTACTACCAAATCAAGCAAGTTGAGTACCAGCGTATTCCGCATCGCGTACCAGAAATCTCCTCTGTTAAATGATTGCTGAAACCATTTAAAACCTACCCAGGGAGAACCTTCAGACCATACGCCCTGAAATATATTATAATCCTTAAAAGCGATTACAATGTTTGTCATGGGAATGTACCTGAAAATGATAAAGAACGATACCGGAAGCAGTAACATCAGGTAAAGCATCCATGAACGTCTAGCGTAACTTACAAAATTTGCTCCAATTGTGTCTGTTGTTGTAATTTTAAGATTAACTTTTTCTTTCATTAATTTATCCTAGTTTTTCTATGATATATTGATAAAAAGGCATTGTCAAGGATTAAAATTTAGTATTTTATTACATAAAGGGGCTAAAATAATGCAAAAACTCGAATTTCCGAAGGATTTTATATGGGGTACGGCGACCGCCGCTTATCAGGTTGAAGGCGCGGCGTACGAGGGCGGCAGGAGCGAATGTATCTGGGATACTTTTGCCCGCAAACCCGGCGCAACATACGCCGGAGAGAACGGAAGCGTCGCCTGCGACCAATATCATCGTTATAAGGAAGATATCTCGCTCATGTCGGAATTGGGTTTTAACAGTTACCGTTTTTCCATCGCTTGGTCCCGGATTATGCCGGAAGGACGGGGCAAGGTAAACCCCGAAGGAATCGCCTATTACCGTAACCTTTGCGAAGAATTGCGTAAACGCGGCATTCACACATGCGCCACCATTTACCATTGGGACTTGCCTCAAATCTTGGAAGACGAAGGCGGCTGGACTAACCGCGTAATAGTCGATTTGTTCGCCGAATACGCAAAAGTATGTTTTAAAGAGTTAGGTGATCTTGTTGATATGTGGATAACGATTAACGAGCCTCTTTGCATAGCTCACCTTGGACACTTGCACGGCGTACACGCTCCCGGATACACCGATCCGCGGAAAGCCGCCGCCGCTACTCATCATATAAATATGGCGCACGGCATCGCCGTAAAAGAATACCGCAAAACAGGATTAAAAGCGCCGATAGGAATTACATGGAACCCTGTTACGCCGCGCCCCGCGACTGCGAGCGAAGCGGACAAAAAAGCCGCCGAGTTATCAAGAGCGGTTAATACGGAAGTTTTTATGTTCCCTTGCCTTGGAAAAGGCTACCCTGAACGCATTAAAGAAATAAATTATATTCTCCCCGTAAAAGACGGCGACCTTGAACTAATAGCCCAACCCATCGACTTTATCGGCGTAAATTTTTATTCCGAGTCTCCCGCGGCGGCTGACGAAAATTCTCCGTTTAAATTTACAATGAAACCATTCTGGCAGGATATGACGGATATGGGCTGGCCGTGTACGCCCGCCGGACTTGAGAGGCAGCTTCTTTGGATAGCGGAAATTTCAAAAGGCGCGTTCGGCAAAAAAGAGATACCGATTTATATCACAGAAAACGGTTGCGCCTACGAGGATATTGTTACCGCTGATAATAGAATACATGACAGGGAGAGAGTTCAGTACATAAAGGATCATCTTGCGGCTTGCGCAGATGTAATAAAGAGAGGGGTTCCGCTGAAGGGATACTATGTCTGGTCGCTGTTGGATAATTTTGAATGGGCATTCGGTTATACTAGACGCTTTGGTATAATTTATGTTAACTTTAAAACATTAAAACGTACGCCCAAAGACAGCGCTTATTTTCTGCGTGATACAATAGCCGGATACGGGGACTTATAAGGAGAATAGATATGAGAACATTAACTGAACAAAGGTATTCAAAATTAGGACCGCTTTTGGTAAAAGCGCTTAAATCCCGTTCCTTTGACGCTTTTTATTTTGACGAAAAAGCCGAAGCTGTGGAAAAAATTATTTCCATGATACCCAAAAATCATTTAGTATCTTGGGGCGGTTCCCAAACTTTACTCGATCTTGGCGTTCAGGAGCGGCTTGAGAAAGAAGGCTATAATCTGCTGGACAGAGATAAGGCGTCTTCTCCAGAAGAGCGAATGGAAAGAATGAGGAAGGCTTTGACATGCGACACTTTTCTTTCGGGAACAAACGCAATCAGCGAAGACGGTCAGCTTATAAACATTGACGGAAACGGCAACCGTGTCGCCGCGATGATCTTCGGTCCCAAGCAGGTAATTGTAGCCGTAGGCATGAATAAAGTAGCCAGAACTTACGGAGAAGCTCTTGTCCGCGCAAGAAACATAGCCGCGCCGTTGAACATTCAGCGTTTTCCGAATCTGGAAACATCTTGCACCGAGACAGGTTCATGCGGCGACTGCCTAAGTCCCGACTCAATTTGTTCATACATTGTTACAACCCGCTTCTGCAAACCAGCGGGAAGAATAAAAGTTATTCTGATTGGCACGGATTTAGGTCTGTAGACTGATTATTTTCAAAAAAAATCAGGGGTTATTGTCTCTTCGGACAAAAACCCCCATTGTTTCCTTTAATTTACGCGGCTTTTATCTGAATCGTTCTTTTCTGCGCTTCGGCGCGTTTATTAATCTGCAGATTCAGAATACCGTTCTTGAATGACGCGTTTACCGATTCGGGGTCGGCATTTTCCGGCAGTTTGAAAGAACGGGTAAATGAGCTGGCTTTCCGTTCGCGAAGAATGTAGGTTCCCCCGTTATCATTGCTCTTTTTCTCCTCGCGGGCGTCCTCTTCCTTGGAAGAGATCGTCAGGCTTGAGCCGTCTACATGAACTTCGATGTTCTTTTCATCGTAGCCGGGCAGTTCCATATCGAGAACATAGCTGTTCTCGGTTTCCTGGATGTCTACTGCCGGAATATGATTGAACATTCTCGCGGCAGGAGACAAAAGCGAGTCGCCAAAGAAAGACTCAAAGTAACGATCAAAATCGCTCAGGGCGTTTTGAATTGTGTTTGGGCGGTACATGGCCAATGTTTTCATGATTTTCTCCATAATATATCCGGCGGGATAATTGCGGATTTAATGGCTCAACGAACCATTCCCTATTTTGGCGGGTTTCCGCTCGTCCTCGTCGATGTAAATTGATAAGCAAAAACCGTGCCAAGTGCAAATTCAGTCGTTTTTTATATATTTTTACATGAATTTCCGGCTTCTAAAATCGATTTTTGGTCAAAATGACACAGTGGGGAAAAAATATGCAAATTTTGTATCAATTTGATACAATTGCGCGTCTTTTTTTATTATTATTGAATTATATGGTGTCATAATGTATTCTAAAATTAGGAGAAAATATGCAGTACGGATATTTTGACGACAACGCGAGAGAGTATGTAATTAATCTTGCCGATACTCCTTACCCGTGGATTAACTATCTTGGTAATGAGGATTTTTTCGGGCTTTTTTCAAATACCTCGGGCGGTTATTGTTTTTACCGCGACGCGCGCCTTTTGCGGCTGACGCGTTACCGCTACAATAATGTCCCTGTCGATTCAGGCGGTCGTTATTTTTATCTGCGCGATGAGGGCGATGTATGGACTCCTTCATGGATGCCGATGAAATCCATGTTGGAAAGTTACGAGTGCCGCCACGGAATGGGCTATTCTAAAATTACATCGAAGCGCAACGGGCTGACTTTTCATCAGGTTTCTTTTGTGCCGTTACGTGACAAATGCGAAATCCATAAAATTACTCTGCATAACGAGTCAAATGTTGACAAACGCGTGGATATGTTTTCTTTTATTGAGTTTTGTTTGTGGAACGCCAATGACGATATGACCAACTTCCAACGCAACTTCAGTATTGGAGAGGTTGAGGTTGAAGGTTCGCGTATTTACCATAAGACCGAGTACCGCGAAAGACGCAACCATTACGCGGTATGGGCGGTCAACGAACCAATCGAGGGTTTTGATACCGACAGGCAGACTTTCCTTGGTCTTTACAACGGATTTGATCATCCGCAGACGGTGTTTAAGGGCGAATCGAATAATTCGATAGCTTCAGGTTGGTCGCCTATCGGCTCCCATCATGTTAAGGCGCGGCTTGCGCCGGGCGAATCAAAAACTTTTGTTTTTGTTCTTGGTTACTGCGAAAATCCCGAAGATCAAAAATGGGAAAAGCAGGGAGTAATAAATAAAAAACCCGCGAATGCTCTCCTTGAAAAATACAATACGCCCGAAGCCGTAGATAAAGCTTTTTCCGCGCTTAACGAATACTGGAAAGAGCTTTTGGGGCGGTTCACCGTGGAAGCGGAAGATGAAAAAATGGCGCGTATGGCGGGCGTTTGGAATCAGTACCAGTGTATGGTAACGTTTAACATGTCGCGCAGCGCGTCCTATTTTGAATCGGGAATCGGGCGCGGCATGGGTTTCCGCGATTCAAACCAAGACTTGCTTGGATTTGTCCATCTTGTTCCCGGACGCGCCCGCGCCCGCATTTTGGACATCGCGGCGACACAATTCCTCGATGG
>JGI20171J14444_1000587_pt1 | contig 9523 bp, 10 predicted proteins | sample TergutNc150P4_FD_14444 | JGI IMG/M metagenome (IMG submission 14444) | reverse complement strand
TTGGCAGGCTTTCCACAGAACCACATCTATATAGCCTTTGTTTAATCCCGTGGCTTTTTCTATTTGCGCAAACATTTTATCGCACAGAATTTTCACATCTTCGTTCAAGGGAAAACCCTCTTTCAAATTTGATTTGTTAAGCGCAATGGCAAGCCGTTGAATCCACACATCGTATTTAACTTTATTGATGCCTAAATTTCGCGCAAGATGGTTTTTCGTTATCTCTCCGATATGCGGCAATTTGCCCAAGTAATCCAATTTTTCGTCTTCTGTTTTTAATTTGTAAAATCCGTCTCTGAAATTTTCTCTGTTATTCCAAATTTTGATTATGGCTCTTATCTTATTCACATTCCCAAAAATTTTGAGCAAATTCTTTTCGGAAATTTGCCCGCCGCTATGTATATAATTCATTATTTCGCCAAATTTTTTCTTTGCGATTTTTTGTCTAAAACCTCCCGCCAAAATGACATATATGCACTCTTCGGCAAATACTCCCGCATTTAAAACGGGAGGTTTTATTAATCTCTTTTTTATCGTCTCAAAACTATCTTTATCTTCGCCTATACCACTTTCTATAAGATGCTTTTCAATTTGAAAAAAAAGAGAAGCATCTATTTTAGTTATATTTTTCACTTCAACACAATCTTAACTATTTGCTTTTGCGAACCCGATTTTGCCACCGCGTAATAAACGCCCACTTTCTGCTTTTCCAAGCTAATGGTGGTGGTTCCGCTCTGCACCTTTTGGCTCAAAACTTGTTTGCCATTTATATCAAACAGAGATACTGTTGCATTTTTGTCAGAACCTATACGCAAGTTGCGAGCAAAATTAACTACGCTCAAACCAAAAACTGGCACTCTGTTGTGAGATATAATTGGGTCTGTGCCTTCGGAAGAGCTAGAGGGGCTTGTGCCGCTGCTAGAAGAGCTTTGGGTTGTGCCTACACTAGAAGAGCTTGTGGTAGCGGTAGTTTCGCTAGAAGAGCTTACGGTAGTGGCAGCTTCGCTAGAAGAACTTATGGTAGCGGCAGTGCTGGAAGAACTTGGAGTAGCGGCGGCAATGCTAGAGGAGCTTGTAGCATTTGGATCTCTACCTTGACCACTCCATGTACCGCTATTTTTGCAAATTTTGCCATCGCCAACATCATCATCAGCAACGTTTATATATATATACCCGAAAGATTCACACTTCGTAAGAGTAGAATCGTGCTTTATTTGTTGGCAACCTGTTGACCATTGACACCATATAGCAATACCACCGTTGAAACCAGGGTCAAATCCATCGTTTGCCCATGTGCCATTGCATTTCTTACCATCACCTGTATTAGCACTAGTAACGCTAATGTATAAATACCCATCCTTCTTGCAGTTATCATAATTTGTCTGGCAATTTTCGGCGTCAGTTTTTCCCTTATTTATCTCGTAACAACCACCAGGCCATTGGCAAAAATAAGTATTTCCCAAGGCTGCTGCGCAAGAAGCGTATTCTCCCCAAGCCTGTGAAACCAAAGCAATTAGCGCAAAAAACGGCAATGTTGAAATTTTCTTCATAGTAACCTCCCAGGTAACCTATATTAAATATACAAAAAAAATCGCACACTTACTATATTTTACCCTAAATGCTCCTTAAAAAAACATTCAAAATAGGCGGCTTGCAGGTGCTGACAGAGCGCAAAAGGGTGCGTAGCGTTAGGCTTTATGTTTCGCAAAAGGACTTGCAGGCACATTTAACCATTCCCTATTACGCCAGCGAAAAATTTGCGATTGACTTTTTGAGCAAAAATTACGAGTGGCTAAAAAGAACAATGGAAAAAATAAAAACAAATCCGCCACCCGCTTTGAGAAAAGAACAGGAAATTTCAAAAGAAGAAATGGAAAAACTCAAAAAAATCATCTCAAATCTGCTCCCCCAATGGGAGTTCAGGCTTGGAGTCAAGGCAAAAGACTGGAAATTGCGCAAAATGAAAACCCAATGGGGAAACTGCAAAATGAAAACCAGAGAGATAACTTTCAGCACAGGCTTGATAAAAAAACCTCTCCGGTGCATAGAATACGTAGTTGCCCACGAACTCGCGCATTTAATAGAAGCAAACCACTCCGAAAAATTCTATGCAGTTATAGCAAAGCATTTCCCGTATTGGAAAGAAGTGAGAAAAGAGTTGAATGGGTAAACCCCATTAAAACCCAAGTTTCCTGCTCCCATAAGCCTCTTTTGCATTAGCCATGTCCACCAATCCACCCACAACCCGTTGCAAAGTCAATTCCTCTTTAGGCAGCCATTGCAATCTTTTATACACCGCATAAAAATCACCAGGTGCAAGCGTCTCTACATCTGTTAAATAGCTCCAATCTTCATCCGCTAAATCTGGGAAAAAGTTTTTTGCCATTGTCAAAATGCCCTCTTTTTTCAAAAAGCCAAATTGCAAATGAAAATGGAATCTGCGATTGCTCGCCGCATCTAAATGCCCTTGAAAGTTAGTTGAGCATATAACCATGCACCTCGCGCTCTCCAACTGCACCAAAAATTCATTGGTTTGCGTAACTTCCCAGCTTCTCACTGCACCCTTGCGGTCTGAGATTAGGCTATCGGCTTCGTCTATAAACAAAAGCTCCCCAGCTTCGTTTGCTTGCTTAAAGGCGGCGGCTAGCTTCTTTTCTGTTTCTCCAACCCACATAGACGAAATTTGCCCATAGCTAATTTCCCTAAAAGAAAGCCCACATTCCCTTGCTAAAAATCTAGCAAATTCGGTTTTGCCAGTTCCTGGAGGGCCATAGAGCAGCATAGTCATGTTGCTCTCCGTTTGCTTGCTTTTGAGTTTTTCCGCATAAAGCTTTGCCGAATGTAGAACTTCGTCTAAGCGCGAAATATTCAGCACAGAAACATCGTATTTGAGAGCGCGGCTAAGTGTTTGCTTGTTGGTTTTTAAACCCAAAAGCTCCACGTGGTTTTCCAAAATTTCCTCGCCAATTTTCTCGTGAATACCGCTCTCCAAAAGAGCAACTTCATTTTGCACGGCCAGTTCTATTCCTCCAGTGGAGATTTCATATTTTTCCGCAAGCCTTTCGTAGCGTTCTGGCGGGAAAATGCTCTCTGCCTTGTGTTTTTCCACAACGGAACTCCATAGTTTTTTGCGAAGGTTTTGATTGCTCAAATCAAAACCTACGCTATATTGGAACCTGCGCATTGTGGAACTTTTCACGTGATATAATTCGTTGGTTATCCAAATCACGGGCAGTTTCAAATCTTCTAAAAACCTGTTCAAAATACCCTTTTCAAAATAATTCAAAATCAAATCGGCTTCGTCAACAACCAACAAAACATTCTTTTCTCTCAAATACATTTCAGAAATTTTCAAGGCTCTTATCCTGTAAGAGATAGTTCCTTCTTTGTGTTCGCGCTTGTCAAAAATTTCGCGATCGTTTTTAAGCTCCAAGCCAACTTCATAAAATACCTTGCCTGTTTGCGCCGCTATAGAACGCGCAAGCTCGGTTTTTCCCGTGCCTTCCTTGCCGTAGAATAAAAAATTCAAAGAGCGATTTCCTTTGTAGCTTTTAATTAGGCTGCAAATAATATCGGATTCTTTTTTATAATCAAACCTATCCAAGGGCAAGGCTTGCTTTTGGTCTATTTTTGCATAGCTTTCAAGAAAATTGTCCGAGCCTATTCCGCTCAAAAAATTTACCACATCCATAGGCAAATCGCCATCTTCGTCTATAATATCAAGATCCATTAAGCCTCTGTCTTTTGACACTACATCCATTATGCGATCTGCGGAATGTCCGGTGAAAACAGAAATTGCCTGCTCGTTGAATTTGCTGTGCCTGCCAGCCTTGCTTTCAAGCGCATCTATAACGCAATCGTTGAGGTCTGCCATCATGTGGTCTTTTTCAATGGCAAACATCACTGTTAAAATATCCACAGAAACCTCGTCTAAATTCAAGGTATCTTTTAGAATGTCAAGCCTTTTTTCAAAAGCATTGCTAAAATGCAGAATATTTGCCTCCGTTTGCATTTCAAGGGCATATTCCAGCATTGCAAGCAATAGAGAATTTATGTCAAAAGGTTTTAGCAGCTCATTCATTTTTCGCCAAGAAGCGAACAGATTTGGTGCGTTGAACACTTCGTCAAGTTCAGCTTCAGACTTTTTTCCGTTTACAGCATTTACGGTTTTTATAGCCAAATCCAAGCCTTCTGTGCCCAGAAAATCCATTATTTCAATGTAATGAGCCTCGCTCAAATCAATATTATAGCGCGTTTTATGCACAGCTATAAGGTATTCAAAATATTTTGCGCATTTGCTACTGCGCAAAACATCGGTTGGGGTTGAATATCTGGGATATTCATATACCATATCTGCATCTTCCAAGATTCTAGCAAATCTTGTTTTTTGCCTAAGGCGTCTGTGCCTATCCAGTCTGTTTGTTCTGATGATCATAATTGCCTCCTATGGGTTTATTTTAGTAGAAGTTAGAAGGAAGGCAGGCAAAATTGGTCAAATTAAAATGGACTTTTTTATTTATCTCGAATTTGTTAATTTTTTGGCTTCTTTTATAAGAGGCTTTTCGTTGTTTTGTTTCAGCAACTCATTAATTTCTATAAAATCAAAAATTCCTCTTTTAAAGCAAAATTCGAAAACTAAATCTCTATTAGAGGAATCTCTAAAAGAATAGCCTGCACTTTCTAGTAATTCTTTTGCCTTTTTAAGCGTAACTTCAAGGACAAATGCAACTTTAATCAAAGTTTCTTTGCTTCGCGGTAGCTTAAGCAAATCATAAAAAGTCTGCTTTGAAATATCTGCATTTCTGTAAATATCTGCATTTTTAAACCTTCCTTTTTTTTCGTAAAAAGCCCTCAAAGCCTCATTTATATTTTTTTGATATTTATTTTTATTTACACTTATAGAACTTTTTAAAAATTTTCCAAGCCGTATATTGTCTGAGACATATCTAGGCTCATCTGCATATCTTAATTTCTTGCGCTTGGGACTTGCTTTTTTGAGGTTTTTAGCTGGCTTAGAAGCTTTGCGTTTTGCCGTCTTTTCTTTTGCTCTTTGCGCAGCCCTTGATAGTGTTTCTATTAGCATAATGGGTATAAGGTAGAAAAAATGGGAAATTTAAGCCTATGAACGAAGGTCTATCTCAAATTTAGTATATTATAGTAAGTACTGATTAACTCATATTCAAATGCTCTGGGATATGGGACTAGGGACAGGGGACATATCCCTTGTCCCAAAGAGAGTTAAATAAGTATAACAGACATTTGGTAAAGATTTTATAGATGGGCATTTTTTATTGTTCTGGTAAATAAGTATAACAGACATTTGGTAAAGCATTTGTATATGGACGTTTTTTATTGTTCTGGTAATCGGCATTTACTATATTTATCTCGTGGGAAGACTTATAGATGACGAAGAAGCTGGAATACCTGATAAAAGCAAGGTACAGTACGAACACATGAGGCGTGTTCGTGCGCAGATGGCCGCCGAAGAGGAGGCTTTGAAGCGTGCACGCATTGTCAAAGGACTTGAAAAAGAGGAAGAGAAGAAAAGAAAAAAATACCGCCATAAAAAAGAAGAATTGCCAGACGAACAGAAACTTGAGCTAATGCGCACTTATCAGTTTTTAATTGGGTTTCTTGGGCTTATTGCTGTGGGTGTAATTATTTGGGGTATCAAAATTCCCTTGCTGCGCTTGGCGTTTACCAAAACTTTCGTTTTTGAAATAGACCTGATATTCATGGGGTGCTTGCTGGCAATTGGGTGTGTAATTGGGATAATTGGCTTTCAGCACAAACACGACAGAATCAGCGACAGAATCATTGCAAAGGAACGCATGGAACTCGGAATCAAAAGAAGATACCGCTAACGGCTAAATTTCTATATTTCCCCTATGAATAAAATAATAGCAATCTCACTAATGTTGCCAGTATTTGCAATGGCGCAAGAAGCACCACCGCCACCTTCCGCGCTCTCCACTTTTATGCCTATTTTGCTCATGTTTGTTGTGATGTATATATTTTTTATACTCCCAAAACAAAAAGAGGGTAAAAAAACAGAGCAAATGCGGAGTTCTCTTAAAAAAGGCGATAAAGTTCTCACAATGGCAGGCATTGTAGGCGTAGTTGCCCACATAGACGAGCGTTTTGTAAGCATAAAAACAGGCGATACAAAAATTGATTTTGAAAAAACAGCTATTGTTAAACTTTTGGAACCAGATTCAGAAAAAAAACATGAGGCCGATAGTAAGTGATTCTTCCGATTAGCATTTATGGTTCTCCAATTTTGAGAAAAAAAGCCGAACCCGTTAAGGATATAACCCCCGAACTTGTGGAACTAGCGCATAATATGCTTGAAACTATGTATAAAGCCAATGGTGTGGGCTTGGCTGCGCCACAAGTTGGCAAAAATATCCGCCTTGTCGTTATAGACCTTTCAAAAGAAGAAGATGAACGCAGACCCATTATCCTTTTCAACCCAGAAGTTGCGCCAGAAGAAGGCGAAAATGTGGTGGAAACATACGAAGAAGGCTGCCTTTCGGTGCCAGATATTTGGGCAAATGTTTCTAGGCCTAGCAGGGTACACTTAACATACACAAATGAAAAAGGCGATAAAGTTGTTCTGAAAAATATAACCGGCAAATTTGCCCGTTGCGCCCAGCACGAACAAGACCATTTAAACGGGGTTTTATTCACAGACAAAATATCCATCGCAGACAAAGCAATGAACGCATCTAAATTGAAAAAAATGGCTAAGGAAAATAAATGATGATTTATTCTTCCGGCAGTTCCGCATTGTGATAAACATCTTGCACATCTTCGTTGTCTTCTAGCTTATCAATCATTTTGAGCAGCTTTTGGACATCTTCGCCTTCCAGCTTAACGGTGTTCTCTGGAGCGTAGGTTATGTCTGCGGAGAGCATTTCTATTTTTGCATTTTCCAAAGCCTTGGTAACCGCCTCAAAAGATTCAGGCGTTGTTTCAATTTCGTAAACCCCATCTTCTGTTGCTAGGTCGTTTGCTCCAGCTTCTAAAACCAAATCCATAATTTTGTCTTCGGGGCAAGCAGAGGAATCCACCACCACAATCCCTTTCTTTTTAAAATTCCAGCTAACAGAGCCTTCGGTGCCCATATTCCCGCCATTTTTGCTGAATATATTTCTTACATCTGCAACGGAGCGGGTGCGGTTATCGGTTAGGCACTGCACAAGGATTGCGCAACCCGCAGGACCATAGCCCTCGTACATAGGCTCTTCCATATTTGCACCAGAATTTCCACCTATGCCTTTGGCTATTGCGCTCTCTATATTTTTTGCGGGCAAGCTTTGCCCCTTGGCTTTTAGTATTGCTGTTCTGAGGCGAGGGTTGGCATCGGGGTTTCCACCGCCCATTTTTGCGGCAACGGAAATTTCTTTTATCAATTTATTCCAAGCTGTTGCTCTGCCAACATCGGTTTTTGCTTTTTTGCGTTTAATGGTAGCCCACTTTGAATGTCCAGACATATTTATTTACTCCTTGAATTTTAACCTTGCATTTGCGAGTATTCGTCTGAGTCTATTGTTTCTTGATTTCGGAAAATCAGAACCACTATGGCAAGCCCAATGCAAGCTTCCGCAGCGGCAACAGCAATAACAAATATAGGCACTATTTGCCCAGCTACGCTTTGAAGCGCGGGCAAGGTTTTAGAAAATCCGATAAAACTTAGGTTTGCAGCATTCACCGCAAGCTCCAGCCCCATAAAGGCAAAAAATATATTCCTTTTGGAAATAACCGTGGCAATGCCAATGCAAAATAGCAGTGCCGCAAGAATCTGAATGTATAAAGGAGAAAACATACCTTCAAATTTAGAAATTTACAATAGCTAGTGAAGACGGAGAGAGAAGCTCATCTTGGTTGCCTATGGTGGTGGTTTTCTTTGTAGCTGGGTCATAGACTTTAAGTCCAGATTTTTCCGCAACAAAAAGTTTTTTCCCAGCTTTGTCAAAAATAAGGTCAGAGGCATCTAGTATATCTGGCAAGGTATTTCCTACGCTTTTTGTAGCTAGATTTATTGATTTAACAGGGGAATCTCCCCAGCTCGCAGAAGTGCTGACGTACAAAATCTTATTTGCTTCGTCTATGGCTATGCTGTAAGCTCCGCCACCAAGCTGGGCACCTGTAGCTAAAACCTCCGATTTCTTGGTTATCAAATCCACAACCTCAACTCCGCTTTCTGTATAGTCATAAGAAAAATCTGCATTATACCTTGACTGTGCAGAAACATAAAGTTTTCCATTACTTAAAACACTAGCAGACGGATTATAGAGTTTTAACTGTATTGTATCTATAAGACTATCTGCTTTTGTGTCTATGCGAACTAAAAGCCCTGGTTTTGTTGCCGCCCAGTTTTCCAGCCTTTGCAGGGTGAGTAGCAAGGTATCGCCGCTAGCTTTAATGGTAGAGGCATTTGCACTGGAAATTGGCAGATTTATTTTTTTGCTAGGAGCGCATGTGCTTATGTTAAAAACCTCTACATAATCTTCTTCGTATAAGGCTATATAACCTTTGCTGCCTATGGCTGTGGCTTCGTAAGGGTTAGCACCTGTAAGCGTGTTCTGCATTATTTTGCTTTCATCGCCAATGTCTTGCGGTAAAATGCAAGCCAAGGTACCTGACGCTCCAGTGAGATTACTCAAAACGAATATATTTTCTTTTGCAACAGATACTCTTGAATCTTGCTCAAAGGCTAACGCACCGTTTGAAAGATTTGCAGAGTCGGGATGCATCCAGCGAAGCTCGCCTGTTTCATAGTTGCTTGTGAAATTGAGCAAAAGCGAATTGCCTTCTATTTTTTCGTTATTGCCATTATCTTTATCATCTGAGCAGGCAAAAAGAGCAAGTGAAAGTGCAAGCGCGGGAATGGAGCGTCTAAACGCAGCCAAAGAGGTTCTTTGGGTCATGGTTCTACCTCGGAACATTGTTGCAAAATACCTCATAGTATTCTGCACCTAGGCAGGTTTTCCGGCTTTACGGTAGCGGGACTGCTCTTGACTTTCACAAGATTGCCCTGAAAAGGCATGGTTAATATAGAAAAATCACTAATTTGGGGCGTATGCAATACGCCCCTACGGGTTATTTTACCGCTATGCGAAGGGTTTGGGAATTGATTTTCACAATATACACCCCTGTCTGAACCTCTATTCTTAGATGGCTAGCGGCTAATGGGGAGTAACTCGTGGTTGAATATATTTGCTTGCCTTGCAAATTATATACTTCAACCTTTGAGCCCTGGGGCAGGTTTGAAAGCAAGATGGTGTTGGTGGTTGTGTGAACCAATATGTTTCCTAAGCTTGCAACTTGCGGTGGAAGAACAGGGGTTGTTTTGGAAACCACTGCTCCGCTTTGGCATTTTTCCGTTTCGGGGTCATACGAACTGCCGCCGCATAGGGAATAAACTTTGCCGCCCTTCTCATCCTCCCAGCAAAATTGTTTTTCATCGTTATACCAGCTGCTTTTCCCGCATTTGTACTGCAATGCACCGCCTGAGCAT
>JGI20171J14444_1000585_pt1 | contig 9543 bp, 8 predicted proteins | sample TergutNc150P4_FD_14444 | JGI IMG/M metagenome (IMG submission 14444) | reverse complement strand
GGCGATGTTCCCGTTCCGGGTGTTGTTCCCGTTCCCGGCGATGTTCCTGTTCCAGACTTTGTCTCAACCTCAGTCGGCGTTTCAGGAGCCTGTTTGCATCCAAAAAGAAACAGAGATATCATTAAAAAAATGACAATTCGCATAATTTTCATTTTTACCTCCTATAAAAATTATGCCCTTAATATATATCACCGTAACGCCGATTTGTTATGTGAAAATTATTTTTTGGGAAATTATTAAAAGATTATAGGAGTATTAAAAAAATTCTACAAATAATTTTACCAGGTTGTCGGTATCGCTCCGACAAACTTGTAGTACGCGGGTTTGGCTTTACCGTCTTTGTCAAACAAGAGCGGCAATCCCGCTGAACGCCAGCTTTGGTTATCTGTAACGCCCCAGAATGATATGCGTTCGATTATGTCTGCAAAGTCTTTATAAACTGTCATGTATTCAGAATACTTTGTTGCCTGCGTTATTAATCCATTGTTGGTTACTGTTGATTGCCCTTGTTTGTTAGCGCCGCTGCCGGGAGTAGGACTAAAACTACCCCAGCTCTGCCCCAGTACGTCAAGCTCGGAAACGGATATTTTTACACCTAACGGCTTGAACAGATTTAATGCGTTTCTTATATTCCCTGCCGCTACGCCGGTATTGTGATGTTCCTGCATTCCTATTCCTTCAATAAGAAGTCTTTCGGGATCCTCTCCAACAGGTTTATCGCCGGAAGCTAAATACTTATCATTTACCGCTTTCACCATATCACGAATCAATGTCGCTCTGCCGGTACTATCAGTATTGTAATCGTTGTAATACAGTATTGCGACAGGGTCTGCAAGACGAGCCGCAAGAAATCCTTCATATACAAAATCCGAACCTATAGCTTTAAACCATGGGTTTTCCTTGCGTATTGCTGTTTCCCAATTTGAACCAGCGCCGCTGTCCGGAAAAGCTTCGTTTAAAACGTCCCATGAATAAATTTTTCCTTTAAAATGAGTTACAACATCGGTAATATATTTTTTCATTGCCGCAAGCGCTACTTCTTTGTCGGCGCTTGCCATGTTTGTCTGCCAAGTGGGAATTTGACTGTGCCAGAGTAATGTATGCCCGATAACTTTGAAACCTGAGGCAATAGCGGAATCTACAAAACTGTCTGATGACCAACTATAGCTTTCTTGGCTTGGCGCAATTGCGTTCGGTTTCATGCTATTTTCCGATGTAAGCGCGTTAAAGTGACGAGACAACGTTCCGCTTACGCTGCTTCCTGTCGCTATGTTCCCAACAAGAATGGTAGACGGGAATCTGTCTTTAAGCGGCGGTAAATCCATAATTTTTTCCTGCGCTTCTGTAGTCGCGATTACTTTAAATGTTTGGGTTTTATCATCCGACCTTTTAGCGGTGATTATTACTTCCGCTCTTGCGGGACATTCCGTATACTTTTTGTTTCCGCCTTCCGTAGCTGAAAAACTGGTTATAACTGCGGTTGCAATACCGCCGGAAGAAACCGATACTTTTGATGAATTGCTGGAAGACCATGTTATGGTTTTACCGCTCATTCCGGCTCCAAGCATGGCTGAAAGATTTTTACTGTTGCCGACAGTCAATAGTACAGTAGATTCCGGTATTTCAGGTTCCGGTTCCGGTTTACACCCAAAAATAAACAAGACTATTATTAAGAATATGCCAATTCGTTTAATATTCATTTTTTCCTCCGTAAACTGCCAAATTATATAATATATTATACAACACTAACGGCTATTTGTCTTGCAGAAAATTCATAAATTCCGCTTTGTTTGCTTCCCTAACGCGCGGACGCTGAGCCTGTGGTCACTGAGCCTGTCGAAGTGTCGAAGTGTCAAAGCGTCCTGCTCCATGAGAACGCCGTCATTTTTCTTTGTTCGTATGTTCAACTGCCGCTATTTGCAGAAAATTTTAAATTATCAAATAATCTTTTAATTAGATGAGTCAAAAAATCAATATTGTATAACAAAAGAGAATTACGGTATTATATTTATATCATCATATTTTAAGGAGAGAAAAATGAGAAAATTATTTTTTATCGCCGGGATATTGGTTTTTGCTCTTGTTTTCGGTATGACGGTTATCGGGTGTAAAAATGAACCGGATGAAAAAACAAAAGAAGAAAAGAAAGAAACCTCAAAAGAACCGGAATTAATCGCTATTCCGAATATCTTAAATATGAGCGATGGAACGAATATTACAACAGCGTCGCAATGGTCTTCCCGTAGAACGGAAATCCTGACAATAATGCAGGATAATTCTTATGGTCAGTGGCGTTCCGGAGAAACTGTCACTTACAGCGTATCAGGCAATACACTAACGGTATATGTTTCACATAACGGGCAAAATGCGCAATTTAACGCGACGGTTGAACTGCCGGCAACAGGCGCGCCTCCCTCGGACGGGTGGCCTGTAATTTTTGCCTTTGGCGGTCTTGACGGCGCGGATTCAATGATGGGCTCAAAAGGAAATCCGCGGCAATACGCTCTTGACAAAGGATACGCAAATATCAGCGTTCCCACGGGAACTGTCGCCTCGGATAATAACAATCATATCGGCGCATTCTACACTCTGTATCCTTACGGTTCCACAGCCGAATCGCAAACTGGAGTTTTAATGGCATGGGCATGGGGCGCAAGTAAAGTGTTAGATGCTCTGGAAGCAGGAGCCGACGCTGAATTCGGCATTAATGCAAACAACACAATTATTACCGGAACCTCAAGGAACGGAAAAGCCGCCGCCGTGGCGGGAGCTTTTGAAGAAAGATTTAAAATTACCGTTCCTGTTTCTTCAGGTGCGGGAGGAGCGGCGATATACCGTTACAACAGCGCCGGGCAAACTTACAGTCTTAGCGGTTATTTTAGCTATAACGGCGGCGGCAGTTGGACAATCGACAGCAATAATCCTCAAAGCCTTGGCTCTATACAGGGTGATTCGGGCGGCGGCTGGTTTAACGCTAAATTCAAAACATTCGCTAAACCGGAAAACCTGCCTTTTGATCAACATTTCCTTTTAGCGTTATGCGCCGATACCGACAGACATCTGTTTATGGTAAACGGGTTTGAATGGGACAAATGGACGAATCCTCCGGGTTTCTTCTATAATTTTGAACTGACAAAACCCGTGTTTGAGCTTTTAGGCGTACCTCAAAACATTGCGGTCTCCATGCACCGTTACAGACATGGGCTGGAACAGGAAGATATGGTTAAATTGATAAAATACGCAAATTACGTCTTCTACGGGATTAAGGATTTAAACTTTGAATATGCGGAAACAAACAAACCAAAACCCGCAACATGGGAAGATTTTATGAATGATTTGCAAAAGACTCCGTTCTCGGCGTCAGTCAGCCCCAATAACAATAAAACGTACGAGTCCGGAAAATTTAAAAAATAATTATTTAGTGAAAACGCGCGATAAAGATATTACCGTATTATTCGCTAATATCTTTATCCGCGGCGTACTTTATCGTCCCAAACAACCATATTATCGTTTTTTTAATCATCAATATAGTATATTTATGTTTGAAATATAAATCAAATATGCATAATTGACCATTTTTCGTCTTGTCGAAATCTTTCATTTTTGATAACATAAAACAATGGTGAGACTGGAAATACTGCAAAAATATTCTCTTTTTGGCGGACTTTTGGAAGAACAAATACAGGTCATAATTCCGCTTATGACAGAAGAGAAATTCAATCCCGATGAATTTATAATTACAGAGGGAAGCACAAACGACAAAATATTTTTCATAATCGAAGGTCAAGTATCGGTGATTAAGAAAGGTATTACGATTACCCACTTTGGCGAGGGCGAGGCTTTTGGAGAAATGGAAGTGCTGGACGTTATGCCGGCTACCGCATCCGTAAAGGCGACTTCGCAGGTTACAACGATGTCGATGTCCAATAAAACTCTGCGCGAAATTTACAAGATGGATGTAAAAGTTTTTGCTCTTATGCTTATGAATCTCGCGCGGGATCTTTGCAGACGTTTACGTAAAACAGGTGAAAGACTTACTTCGTCATCAAGATAATGTAATTAACAGGAGGTATTATGATTTTTAACCCTGAATACGAATGTATGGAACCTCAAGCGCTAAGAAAACTTCAGCTTGCCGCGCTTAAAAATCTTGTGGAAACTTTATATTCAAAAGTACCGTTTTACCGCGAAAAATTAAATGAGGCGGGGGTTGTCCCCGGGGATATTCACACTATCAAGGATATCGAAAAATTGCCCTTCACTACAAAGGATCACTTGCGGATAAATTATCCTCACGGTCTTCGCGCCTGCCCTCAGGACAGAATTGTGGAAGTTCACATGAGTTCCGGCACGACCGGCAAACCCGTAGTCAACGAATACACAATAAAAGATATTGATATTTGGCGGCAGTCTATGGCAAGAACTATGGCGGGAGCCGGTTGTACGCGCGACGACATTGTTCAAAACTGTTACGGTTACGGGCTTTTCACAGGCGGCGCGGGCGCGCATTACGGTGCGCTTACTATCGGCGCGGAAGTTCTGCCCATGTCCAGCGGCAACACAGAACGCCAACTAATGGTTCTGCGCGATTTCGGCTCGACCATGCTCACATGTACACCGTCTTACGCGCTCTATCTTGCCGAAGAAGCGGCTGAAGCGGGCATCGATCTTAAAACGTTGCCAATCAGCAAGGGTTGTTTCGGCGCTGAACCGTGGAGCGAAAATATGCGCATCGAGATCGAAGATAGGTTCAACATGAAAGCTTACGATATTTACGGTCTTACGGAAATTATCGGACCGGGAGTCGCTTTTGAGTGCGAAGCTCAAGACGGACTTCATGTGAACGAAGATTTTTTCTATCCCGAAATTATCGATCCAAACACAGGAAAAGTTTTGCCCGCCGGAGAAAAAGGCGAGCTTGTCTTTACCACGATAACAAGAGAGGGAACTCCGCTCCTGCGCTACCGCACAAGGGACATCACATTTATAATTGAAGAACCCTGCTCGTGCGGACGCACGACAAGGCGCATACATCGGCTCTTTGGTCGCACAGACGACATGTTGATCATTCGCGGCGTAAACGTATTCCCAAGCCAGATTGAGCAGGCGCTTATTGAGATTGAAGGGACAGAGCCGCAGTACCTCATCATTGTCAATCGCGGCGAAAGCCATTTGGACGAAGTAGAGCTGCAAGTCGAAGTCAAGAAAGAATTTTTTAGCGATGAAACACGCGGTCTTGAGGAACTTCGCAGTCGCATAGAACACGTAATGAAGAGCAAATTGCAAATCGGCTTAAAGGTAAAATTGGTTGAGCCGAAAACCATTGAGCGTTCCATTGGAAAAGCAAAAAGAGTTATTGATAACAGGAAAATTTAAATTATAATAAAGAGAGGGTAACTATAACCGCGTTGCGGTGATTTCGATTAAACAAGCCTGACCGCTTGTAAGTGGTCAGGCGAACAATGAGGTTAAAAATGGGAATTAAACAAATATCGGTTTTTTTGGAAAACACAACGGGCAGATTAAGCGAAGTTACAAAGACTCTCGCCAATGCCGGAATAAACCTTAGGGCAATAAGTATTGCCGACACCGCAGATTTTGGAATTTTACGCATTATTGCCGACAAGACCGACAAGGCGGTTGAGACTCTGACTCAGGCGGGATTTACCACACGGCAGACTGACGTAGTAGCGGTTGAAATTGAAGACGTGCCGGGAAGTCTCGCTAAATTGATGTCGTTGTTTCAGGAGTCGCAGGTAAACATCGAATACCTTTACGCTTCGCTTGAAGGACAGGTTGGAAAAGCAGTTGTCATTTTTAAGTTGAAGGATCACGACAAAGGACAACAAATACTAAGCTCTAAAGGCTTTAAATTAGCGGATAACTTTTAATGAAAATATTGATGGTTTCCAGCGAGGCTGTTCCTTGGGCAAAAACAGGTGGTCTTGCCGACATGGTTTCAGCCCTTTCGATAAACCTTGCCAAACTTGGACACGAAGTAAAAATTGTTATACCTCGCTACTATTCGGTTGACCGAGGCGATTTGAAACTTCTGCCAGGCGCAATGGGAACGCCCATGGGCGGCGGCATTGAAGAATGGAGCGCGGTTTATTGTACCGATATGCCCGGAACAGGCAAAAAAAATCCCGTAAAAGTTTATTTTATCGACCATGAAATTTTCTTTGGAAGGGACGGCATTTACGGCAACCAGACAGAGACCGATTTTATCGACAACCCTCGGCGTTTTTCTTTCTTCTGCAGAGCGGCGTTTCAGCTTTGCCGTAAAATCGAATGGTATCCCGACGTTCTTCACGCCCACGACTGGCCTGCGGCGATTGCGCCCGTCTATCTGAAATTTGCGGAAAGAGTCCCCGGCGGCGACAAAGGTTTTAAAAATACAGTTTCAATTCTTACGATTCACAATCTTGGCTATCAGGGGATATACAACAAAGACAATTTTAATTACATGGGACTTGGTTGGGACGTTTTTTACAACGCCGGTTTTGAGGACTGGAGCATGCTTAATATGCTTAAAGCCGGTCTTTACAGCGCTGACAAGCTCAACACAGTTTCACCTAACTACGCCGAGGAAACAAAAACGCAGGCTAACGGCTTCAGGCTGGACGGTGTTTTGCGTTACCGAAGCGCTGATTACTGCGGAATATTAAACGGCATTGACACAAATGTATGGAATCCCGCAAAAGACAAGCATATCCCTGAGCCTTACTCTTTAAAAAACATGGAAGGTAAGGCAAAAGCAAAAACCGCTCTGCAAAAAGAGTTTGGTTTGCCTCCCGACCCGGAAGTGCCGATTATCGGAATGGTTACCCGCCTTACTGATCAAAAAGGAGTTGGCGATCTTTTTGGACCCACTTACGGCTCCGCATGGTCAATTTGCCGCGATTTACATTTGCAAATGGTACTGCTCGGTTCCGGCGAATACTGGTGCGAGAGCGAAATCTCAGGTCTTGCTTCCCGATTATCAAACTTCAAGGCAAAAATAGGCTACAGCGAAAAAATAAGCCATCTTATCGAAGCAGGTTCCGACTTTTTCCTGATGCCCAGCCGTTACGAGCCATGCGGCTTAAACCAGATGTATTCGCTTATTTACGGAACTCTGCCGATTGTACGCAGAACAGGCGGTCTTGCGGATACCGTACAAAATTTCGATGAAAAGACAGGCGACGGCACCGGCTTTATGTTTGATTACCTAAGCCCATCTTCGATTTACGATACAGTAACCTGGGCTGTATGGACATGGTACAACAGACACAAAGACATAAAAAAAATGCAAGAACGCGGAATGTCGCAGGATTTTTCATGGGAACTCTCGGCAAAAAAGTACGTGGAAATGTACATAGCGACATTCAAGACGCAGGGCATTAAGGTTCCAAAGTCGCCAAGTACGGAGTAAGATTACAAAGCAGTATCATTTTTACTCATTCAATGTTTATTAGTTTTTATTTCTTTTTCGATTGATTCCTTGATGTAATTAATCGCATTAACTAAATCTCGACATTTAACGATGTGTTTGTATTCACCATCTGTTTTAGCTATATTCGTAATTCTTCTCATACTTTCATTTTCCAAAAATTCGCAAAATTCAAATAACTTCTGCTGGCTGTTATACCATTTTACTTTTTCCGAATTTTTAGGATATACATTGTTTTTTGAATTATTAAATGTATCTTTTATTTGCGATGCAAGTTTGTTAATATCGTTAAGTTGTTCGTCAGACGGTTCTTTGAATCCGGTACATTCTTTTTTTTGCAGCTTATTTTCGTATAACAATGTATATATATTTCCCTTACTTGGATCGTTAATTTCTAACAGTTCTCTTTCATCAAGCCATGATTGTAGACTATTAATTTGAAGTAGTAATTGTACATAGAATCCGAAATAAGCCTCTGTTCGTTTTTCCATGAGAATTTTATTAAACCATAAAAAAGCGTCTATTATATGATTAAAAATATATCTAACAATACCCCAAACAAATTTAAATATAGTTCCTGCTAAAAACAATTATCATTCTCCTTTTCTGTTTTCCATTTGTTATAATCTGAAATAATGTCTTTTATAAATTTTATCAATTCATACTTTACATCTGTTAAATCAAGCTCATTGGCGTTTTTTTCGATATAATCAATATATAGTTCCAAATGGCGAGAATGAAGGTTCTTCTTCACTACAATATAGCGCGGCAAAGAATGAAAAACTTGGTTGTATATCACACAAAAATACATGTCCCGCTTCTGTAAGGCGAACTCCGAAGTCGGTATATTTATAAGGACCATTAATGGAACTTTTTGCTCCCGCATCCCATATTTCTTTTAGAATATCAGCAATTTGTTTTTCGGAATCAGTTGAATTAACCCGTTTATCATTTATATCAAGAATTATTAAAGGTGCGGCTTTAGTTGCTTTGTGAGACATATTTCCAAGAGAAATTAAAACTTTTGCCAGCGGTAAGAAATGTTCATTATAATCTAATTTTTTCATCGGCTTATCAATTGGGTTAATAAAAATACATTCCATTAATTCATAAAGAGATTTTGTCGCAAACATCTCTGTTCTAAAACTGATTTTAATACTTTCTTCTTCATAGGTACTAATATCCATAAAATTTGATAAATAGGATAAAATACGGCGAACAAGTGTAGTATTATTTTTATCTACATCATCCCATAACACTTCTCTTATCCTTATATTTTTTCCATTCTTATCTTTTATTTCTTTTTCTTTATCTTCTGATAATTTCCCAAGCAAAAGTTTTTCAAACCTTGCTCTAGCATCATCTTGTAAAATCATCCAATTATATTGTTTCTCCAGCAACGCCCTGCGATACATATAGCGTATCATTGGTTTTTCTTCCTCGTTTTCTTTCTTTAGTAAATTTCTATATGTATCATAATTTATATAGCAATTACTGTGCTCTTTTTTTCATCATATCTTTCTTTAAGCATATTTTCCCAAATATATTTTTTCTTTCTTAATCGACAACCGGCTTGTTATGCTGATTGAGCACCAGTCGACAATAAGCGAGAATTTACCTCTTCGTCTGCTTGAATACATTGGGCGGGTATACGAAAAAATAGTCGCTATAGAGGTTAAGTATCAGAAACCTCTTGTGAAAATCCCAAGACCGGAGTTTATCGTTCTGTACAACGGCTTGGATTCTTACCCTGATTACACGGAATTAAAGCTTTCAGACGCTTTTATGGACATTGAAGGGCTAAAATTGACGGGGATTGATAAAATACCGTTAGAATTATTTGTACAGGTGTACAATATAAACCACGGACATAATCCCGAAATGCTGAAAAAATGCGAAAGTCTGTACGGCTACAGTTTTTTTATAAACAAGATAAGGGAATATCAGGCGAAGGGATTGACGCTTGAAGAATCGGTAAACCCTGTGATAGAATATTGTATAAAGCACAATATACTTAAGGAATATTTAGAAGCTCACGCTTCGGAGGTAATAAATATGCTGACAGCCGAATACGACAGGGAAATGGATATCGCTGTAAACCGCAGAGAAGC
>JGI20171J14444_1000580_pt1 | contig 9593 bp, 10 predicted proteins | sample TergutNc150P4_FD_14444 | JGI IMG/M metagenome (IMG submission 14444) | reverse complement strand
AACGAATAAAGTGCCGTACTTGGGAATTTGTCTTGGTATGCACATAATGATAATCGACTGGGGACGCAATGTGCTGAATTGGGCGGACGCCGATTCAACCGAATTTAACCGCGACTCGAAACATCCTGTTGTGAGCCTTCTTGAAGAACAGGTTAATGTAAAAAATTACGGCGGAACCATGCGTCTTGGCGCGATGGAAACTGTAAATGAAAACGGCACTCATATTTTAGCGGCGTACGGCGAAAAGAAAATAATGGAACGCCACCGTCATCGCTATGAATTTACCAACCAGTACCGCGAAGAAATGACAAAGACAGGGCTTAAACTTGCGGCTTTTAATTCCGACGGCACTCTGGTTGAATGTGTTGAATGGGCAGATCACCCGTGGGGTGTCGCCGTTCAATTCCACCCCGAATTTAAATCCAAGCCAACAGCGGCGTCTCCTCTGTTCAGGGATTTTATAGCGGCGGTTAAGAAGAACAAATGAAAAAGAAAACAAACCCGGTACATGGGATAATTTGCATATTATTTTTTCTCATAACGCTGTCATGTACTTTTGATTACGGGGAAACAGAATCTTCGGAAAGAGAATTGCCCGATTTAGTAATGATAAATGTAGAATACATACGCGTAAAATCGGCTGACCCGATAGCGAGAGTTCAAGCGGAACGAGCGGAACGTTACGAGAAACAAGGCGTTATGAAACTGGAAAATTTTACTTTTGAACAATACGGCGATAAAGGGCATGAAGTTAACACGCAGGGAGGAGCGGGAAACGCTTCCGTAGATATTAATTCAGGCGATATTACTATGACAAACGGCGTAAGACTTGAAGTTGAATCCGAAGATATTGTTATCGAGACAAATCAGCTTGAATGGAAAGATGAAACGCACATTCTTTCGACAGGAGAGAAAGACGAGGTTGATATTTACCGCGAGAACGGCACGCATTTTACAGGCACCGGTCTTACCGCAAACGCGCGCACCCGTTCCTTTGAATTCTCAAGCAGTGTAGGCGGCTCTTACATTCAAGAAGATGAAGAAAGCGAAGAAGAAGAACAGGAAGTAACCCAGGAAATAATCAATTATGAATAAATATAAATTATCAAATATAAACCTTCACAAAAAAGCATATTTACGCGGTTTATGTTTGATAATTTTTTTATTATTCAGCGTTAAAAATATTTACGCCGACAAATTTTCTTTTAAGGCGGATAGAATGTCAGGCTCAAAAGCGCTTGGCAGAGAAACGACAATTTTAATCGGGAACGCGGAAGTCCGCTCCGATAATCTTTTGTTACGCGCCGACAGAATAGAAATACAGGGAAAAGATAATCAATTTATTATATGCACAGGCAACGTGTGGGGACATGAGGAAGACAAAGATATTTTATTTCTTACAGACAAACTCCGCTACGACCGCAAATTAAAAATCGCGCGTCTGGAAGGCAACTCGTCTTTAGAGGACAGGGAAAACGAAATTGTGGCAAGAGGGCGTTTTCTTGAATATGACGATAAAAACGAAATCGCTGTTTTTCAAATATCCGTGCGTTTATTCAAAGATGAAATGGTCTGCCGTTCCGAATACGCAATTTATCACCGCACTGAAAAGTTACTCGATCTTTCCGGCTTTCCCGTAGTATTCAAAAAGAACGATGAATTCCGCGCGGATAAAATCCGTGTGGATTTAGACACGGACGACGTTATCATGGAAGGAACCGTTTCCGGAACAATAATAAATTAATCCTATGACAGATAACAACGCTTTAACCAAGGAGAATATCCCGAAAACAGAAATTCCTCCGGAAATTTTAGCTGTAATAACAACAGCGGCGTTAACGCAATATAATGCCGATAATGAAATAGAGACCCAATGCAGCGTCATCGAAGTTACAAAAGCAAAAGCTCTTCCGCAAAAACCGCAGGAGTATACGCTGGGCGTTTCAAATTTATTTAAAAGCTTCGGGAAAAAACTGGTTGTTAAAGGCGTTAATTTTACGATGAAAAACGGCGAGGTAGCCGGGCTTCTTGGTCCCAACGGAGCGGGCAAGACCACAATTTTCTATATGATTGTAGGTTTTTATCAGCCCACCATGGGTTATGTGACAATGGACGACGTTGATATTACTCAAATGCCGATGTACCGCCGGGCAAGAATGGGCATCGCCTATCTCCCGCAGGAAGCGTCGATTTTCCGCAAACTTACTGTTGAACAAAATATCTGGGCGATTCTTGAAAGCCGTCAGGACATTGACGACGACGCAAAAAAAGAAAAACTTGAAAGTCTTTTAGACGAGTTCGGAATCGGGCGCATACGCACGCAATTAGGGTACACTCTCTCCGGCGGTGAGAGACGCCGCACGGAAATCGCCCGCGCTCTTGCTACAGAGCCGAAATTTCTGCTCTTGGACGAACCTTTCGCCGGTATCGACCCAATCGCTGTTTACGAAATAAAACAAATTATCCGCCAACTCGCTAAAAAAGGCATTGGTATTCTTATTACAGATCACAATGTTCGTGATACACTGGAAATAACCAACGAGGCGTTTATCATCGCTGACGGAAATATTTTTGCCAGAGGGGATAAAGACGTTATTTTAAATAATGAGATGGTTAGAAAAGTTTATTTAGGCAGCGAATTCAGGATGTAAGAGGAAGAAAATGAATATCTTTATTATTTGTTTGGAAGCAGAAAAAGAAAATGCCTCGCAGCTTGTGTCTTTCCTTGAAAAAACAGGCATTCAATCAAAAACACTTCTTATTAAAACCAATGATGAAGGGCTGAAAGTTATTGAAAATTTCACACACATTGCGGTTCTTTCGGCGCTTGGACCGGGGTGGATAGATTTTTTTGCGGGCTTTTTCTGCGGTTCGCATATTCCTATTCTCGCTTACGGAGAAAAAGCTATCAAAAACATTCCCGATGTATACGCCTTTTGTTTTAAATTTTTTGATACTGAAGAAAAATTACATGACTATCTTGCCGTCGAATACGAAACTTTCAAAAAAAATGAAGCAACATCGGAAACAAATCATGCCAGACAAGCTTTGCTTGACAGGGGCGTTCCCACGACAAACGAATCCCTTTGCATGTGTGTCGCCACAGGTGAAGAAGAGGATGTTTCTCTCTTTTTAGCCGCAGGTTTTTCGCCCGATATAAAAGACAAAAAAGGAATTCCCTTGCTTAGTCTTTCCGCAAGAAACGGGCAGTTAAATGTCCTTAAGCTTCTGCTTCGTTCCGGCGCTCAAGTGAATCTAATTGCCGAAGACAGAGGTTCTACCGCTCTTCTTGACAGCGCTATTGAAAGAAATAAAGATATGGTAAAAATCCTTACTGAAGCCGGAGCGGATGTGAATGTTCAGAGCAAAGACGGACAGACTGCGTTAGTTGTCGTTGTAGGCGCCGGCGATGAGGAACTTGCCGAAATATTGGTTAAAGCGGGAGCCGACCCTGACATTAAAGACGCTCTCGGCGTCAGCGCAAGAAAGTACGCCACTATTTTTGGAAACAGCAAAATGCTAGCCATGTTTGACGCTAAGAATTAAACAAGGCGACATAAAAAATACAAGGGAAAATTGAAAAAATGAACGGGAGTCCGTTTTTTAATTTTTCAAAGCCATATTTGGATTTTATCGGCAAAGGTAAAATTTTCGGTTTTGTTTATTATATAATGGCAATAATAAATTTATTATTTCCCCTTGGCGTTATTTCTACCGCTATTGAAAAAAGAGCCTTTAGCTATGGAGCAAAATTTGCTTTTGCATTAATTTTATCATGGTTGGTAATTGCATTTGCAAGTTGGATTGGCTTTCAATTATGGTGGAACAGACGGACAAAAATAGCAAATTTAGCTTCATCTGAATTTATCGCGACAATATGCTTTTCTGATATATTCCAAACTTTTGGGGAATGGATAGGAACAATGCTCGGTATTATCGGAGTAGGTGTTGGACTGTTAGCGTCAATATTTTTAAGAAACGATGCTCGTTATCTGTTTCAAATCATTGGATTAGACTTTATGGCGACATATGGACCAGTAGTTATAATTTTTGGCGGTCCAATTGTCGGCTTTTTTATAATTATAATTTCTCGTTTTCTTGCGGAGCAATTTCGATTATTTGCGTCGCTTGCGAACAACTCAAAAGATATAGCGACAAATTTACAAGGAATATTTTTGGTTGGAAAGAAGATGCTTGGAAATAACACAACGCCGCAAAAGAGATAGCAAGATGTATGCCTAAAGTGGCTTAGTCTGAAAAGTACAATTGAGTATATTGGAGAATGGGCGCAATCGGAATCACTGCCAAGGCAGGGCGTTATGGCGGTACATATGCTCATAAGGACATTGCGTTTCATTTTGGCATGTGGATAAGCCCGCGGTTTCAATTACTGTTAATCAAACATGGAAAACATCAATGTTGTTTTAATAATTGACGGATTTATAAAAATTATGTATGCTGAAATTATGGAGATATTATTAGATGCCAGTGCAATAATCGCTGTTATTGTGGACGAACCCGAAAGTGATATAGTTATAAATTGCACTAAAGGCGCTATAACAGTTTCCCCAAGTATAGTTTCTTTTGAAATTGCTAATAGTTTGACTAAAATGATGAAAAAAGGAATCATTAACAATGTAGAAAAAATGATAAATCTTATCAAAATTTTTCAAAAAATCCCGATAAAAATTGCAGAAATCAATCTTGAAAAATCTTTAGAAATTGCATGGAATTATAAATTATATGCTTATGACGCTTTTTATTTAGAAACCGCCAAAAGATTGAATTTGCCGTTATTGACATTTGATAGCGGAATGAGAAGAATAGGAAAAGAAATGGGTATTACCATTTTAGGAGAATGAAGATGTTAATTTTTGATATTTCTGAATTTACCAAAAATACAACAAAGGTTTTTGACGCAACATTAACCGATGAAGTAATTATAAACAACAAAGATGGAAATAGTTATAAACTGCTTCCGGTAAAAAAAGCTGAAAAATCGCCTTTTGAAGATATACCTCGTATAAAATTGGGTATTACAACGCAAGAAATTGTAGATATATTACATGAATGCAGGGCTGGAATATAAGAATTCCCTTCTCCCCGCTTTCTAACCAAGTTACAGCAAGATGTATGCCTAAAAATTTTGTTCCGTGGGCAGGCAAAACTGCGTGCTGGAAAAACTTCGGGGGAACGCCGCCTACGGAGCCCCTTGCAGGGTCTCCTCCGTCTAAGAACCCCGAAAAATGTTTTTCCATCACGCATTTTGCCCTGCCTGCGCCACATTTATTGGGCATACATCTTAATCGCATATAAAAAGTTGGAAAATATTATTTTATTGAATTCATAATTATATCATCTATTTTTTTTCTTTCTATATCGATTTGTTTTATTATTTTGTTTTGTTTCTCCATTTCAGTTTCAATATCTTTTACGATTTTATCTTGTTTTTTTATCGGAATATCTAACATAGGGAATTCTTGTAATTGATTTGGGAATATATTAGTATTGTTTCCTAAACCTTTCTTATTTATTTCTATAAGATATTGAAAGTAATATGTTCTAAAATAATAATATACAAATTTTGGATTACAATTTTTTACTCTTATTCTCATTGTAAAGTCTGCAAATACACCTTTAATACTATTATCATCTATAAAAGCAACTTTACCAATTGTTCCCTCTCCAGAACGTGCCAGAATAATATCATCTTTTTTTATTGTTTTTTTAAAACCAGAAATGTAATAATTATCTGAAACAGTTTTACAATTTTCTTTATCAAAATTCCAACTTTTTATATCAAACATAGATATATAATAATTAGTTCCATTTTCATCATAATTTTCTGGTGATATGGACTGTCCTAATATTATAGGCTCAGAAATAAAATCCTTTAGTTTTTTATTCGTTATTTTCCTTAATTCATTATAAACAAATTGTCCTGATTTTCTGTGAAATTTTACACTGTATCTTAAATCAATATTATTTGAGAATTGTGAGAATGGTAAATTATAATATGTCACATTTAACAATTTTTCAAATTGTTCATTATTAAAATTAAAATATTCTATAAATATGTTATTAATAATTTTATGTTGCTCTATAATATATGTTTTTAATTTAGAAATATTTTTTTCTATTATTTCAATATTATTTATTATTGTTTTTTCTTTATTAAATAACTTATCTATTATTTCTTTATCAAATTTTAATTTATATAAATCATCTTCTTTAATAGTTGGGTAACCTTTACCTTGTCTTGTTATAGAAATAATATTTTTAATAAATATATTTCTTAATGAATAATATAATAATTTATTCATTTTCTTAGGTTTTAATTGAATGAAAGCAGATGTATAATAAACATTATTGTATTCATCTATTAATACATATTTTTTTAAATTTGGTCTTACTTTTGATATTAATATATCGCCATCATTTGGTTTTATAATGTCGCCTTTTCCAATTTTAATAAAATAATTTTCATTTATTTCATTTCTTTCATTAAAATTTAACAAAACTGGATTAACCTCTCCTTGTTTTGTAACATTACCAATTTCTGCGTATAAAAAATCATCATATATATCATTTAAATTTATTTCCGTTTTTTGTATAATAAAAAATAAATCATTCAGAGAATAGAATTTCTTTATATAGAAATTATTTTGAAATATTAAGTAATCTACATCATACCTTAATGATTTTTCTTTACTAATATCTTTTATACTAATATCAGCAATATTTAATCCCATTTTATTTCTCTTATATAATCAAGTGCTTTAGATTTCTTCTTATCATCAACAATAATTTGGTTTTCTCTATTAATTCTAAATAAATCATTCGGATATATTTTTTCTTTTCTTTTTGTTCTCTTATATCCTACGTTATCAACTTCACACATAAATATTTTGTAATCAATTTTCTTTGATACTTCCCCAAACACCCACCAAGTATTTACAAATCCAAAAGTATCTTTCGTATCAGTATCATATTTACATAAATCCTTTAATTCATTTAAATATTTTTGAATAAATTGTTTATTATCTAATTTTTTATCCTCTATTTCAATATAATCTTTTAGCATATTATCTAATATATTTCTTTCGTCCGATTGTTTTAATCCTTTAATAGACGGTAATTTTTTTCTGTCTTTATCAAATATATAAACATCTATCAAATTCAAGCAACGTGTTTTTAAATTTTCCCACTCTTTAGAATATTTCGACCATAATTTATTCCATTCTTCTATTTCGGATTTAGTTTTTTTCTGCCCAAATAAAAGACTTGTTTTTGTAGAAGTATAAGGTTCAAATGATAGTTGAGGCAAAGAAACTACAGCTTTAATTTTGAAATATTTGTATAAGAATAACCTGATATATTTATTTTCAGTTGTATCAAAGACACTTTCTGGTAATACAGCTCCGAAACGTCCATTTTCTTTTAATAATTGATACCACCTTTCTACAAATAAATTTTCTGAATTTTTTTTATCTCCATACACAAATCCATTTGTTAAATTTTTCTTTGTTTCATTGTCAAGATCAACAGAAAATGGCGGATTAGTTATTATCACATCAAATTTTTCATTTACTTCTTTATTAAAATATAATGCATTCGTTTCAAAAGGTTTTAAAAAATTTGGAGCAGCTGTATTTCTATCGTAATATTTGAAAGGTAATAAACCATCTTTTACAAAGATATTTACTGAACCATCCCCATGTAAAATCATATTTACTTTGGTGGCTGTTCCTAAATTAAAATTTATTTCAATTCCGTATATAAATTCTTCTGCCCATCTGTTTTCTCTATTATCAGGATAAAACCATTTTTGAAATTTATCTTGAATATCCCTTGTATCGTCTAATTTATCTTTAAATCTGCGTTTAAGATTTTCAGTAATAAATTTCATATATTCAATTAAAAATGTTCCACTACCAGCAGACGGATCAATTAAATATGGTATTCTTTGTTCTTTATTTACGGTATCAATCGCTAGTTTATCAAGTTGTAAACCCCATAATAAAAATTTAACAATATTAGTATGTGTAAAAAATTGTCCTTTAGTTTGTTTAAATCCTTCTCTTATTATCCCTTCAAAAAAACTACCTAAAATATCTTTACCACTAAAACTATTTTTACCATCAACAAAGCTAAATCTTTCCAATTCTAAAACAGCATATTTTAATTTACTAAGAGAAAATTTGTTTTCATCAATGACATAAGATTTATTTAATTTATTTTCTTCTAAAATATTTAATCTCTGTTTTAAGGCTCGGCGGTATAATTCATTTATTCTTTCAAATAATGTTTCGTTATCTTCAAAACTTTCTCCATCCTTATATGTAAATATTTGAAAATCGTATTTATCTCCCTTTTTCTTTTCACTTTCATCTTGTATTTTAGAAAGTATAATATTCACAAGTGAAGAAAAAACATCATTATCATCTGTTCCACCGCCACCCCATAAAACATCGTGTAAATTTGTTCTTAAAGCTACAAGTTGTTCACCAACAAACTTTTTTTCTAAATCTTTTTTACCACCTTTTATATATGGTTCTTTTATTGCTCGTCCATATCTTGCCGGAATTTCATCGGCATAGTTTCTATCATTCTTCCAAAATTCAAAAGAGTTGTATTTTTTAAAATCTATCAGTAAACATTTATCTTTTATTTTCTCATCAATATCAAATGTATATAAAACAAGATATTGGACTGTCCGCCCCTTTGTAATTTCTCCGCCTGCTAAATTGAATAGCTGTTTTTCAATTATTTCATCTTTGTTTGTTTCATATTCCTCAGGAGTTTTCAGTTCCATAAACATGAAAACATTATCATCGTTTTCATTACGGACAATAATATCTATTCTGGGTTTATTTACCTTAGGGCGTCCAAAATCATATTCTGTTTCAATTTCTATTCTTTCTGATTTATAACCTAATTCATTTACAAGTTTTGTAAGTATGAAAGAACGGACTACTTCCTCTGGTTTATATTTCTTTATTTTCCAACCTTTTATCTTATCTGAATATTTGACTTTTTTCTTTTCAAAGTCATATTCCTCGACAACCTTAATCTTCTGTTTGTCAAGGTAGTTTTTAACCACATCATAGTCCATGGAATAATATAATAATGAAATACATAGAAAAGTCAAGCCAAATCAAAAGAAGTCTAGCATATTTTCTCTGTAGTATGTTCGTAATAAAAATCAGAATATACCTGTTCCACATTTTAATGCTTGACAATAATAATAATTACATTTTCGTTTCTTCCAAACGAACTCTTAAATTGCTCGACATCACGAATTTGTCCAATATCGTAAACAATAAACATCAAATTTTTATACTTTGTATTATATGCTAAAATATCATCATTTATTTCTGATATTATTTCTTTTTCTCTACCATCTCTATTACATATTTTTATTTCAATTGTTAGTGATATATCACTTAAAACAAAATCAGGTATATATGTTTTTGTCGAGTATGTAACTCTGTCCTTCTCTCTTGTATATGAAAAGTCGCTACCTACCAGTAATCTTTCAAAATTGTCTTGAACATCTTTTTCACATTTTGGTTCATCTTGAAAATATATCC
>JGI20171J14444_1000575_pt1 | contig 9662 bp, 8 predicted proteins | sample TergutNc150P4_FD_14444 | JGI IMG/M metagenome (IMG submission 14444) | reverse complement strand
TTTTGTTGGATATTACCAAAAATATTCCAAAATCAAGGAAATTCATAATTTTGCCCGTCATTACTTGCACGAACAATACATTCAATTGGAACTGTTTACCCCTGAATGTATTAAACTGCGGGATTTTGCTTACAATAATCTTTTTTTCCGCTGCTGTTTCTAAAGTTCGACAACTTGTTGAATCGTTTTTTTAACTGGTTTATTGAAAAAACTAATATTCAAAATGCCTCTAAAATTCGTTATACCAATGGTTTATGGTTACATTGCTTCGGAAAACTCGCCATTGCATGCTTAACTTTTTTATTTTAACCCGTGATTCGCATTAATAAATAATCTATAAAATTTTTGAACGTACTCTTAAATTTTGCAGTTTTTCTCTCTTTTTTTAATATGTAAAAAAAATATTTTGAAAAAAAATAAAAAAAATTTGGCAGTTAAAAAAAAATACTGTACTTTTGCAGTCCGTTTGAAAAAAGTATTTCAAACAGATTTTTTTAAGATTTAATTCTTTGAATTTCAATCTATTTGCCTCTTTAGCTCAGTTGGCCAGAGCACGTGATTTGTAATCTCGGGGTCGTTGGTTCGAATCCGACAAGAGGCTCAAAAAATGATTTTTTAAGTTTTCAAATTTCAAAATATATAATTTAGAAATTTGAAATATTTAAACCTGAAATTTAACAAATTGGGTAGTTTCCAGAGTGGCCAAATGGGGCTGACTGTAACTCAGCTGTCTTTCGACTTCGGTGGTTCGAATCCATCACTACCCACACATTTTAAATTTAAAGATTTCAAAATTGGCAATAATATTGAAATCGTGAAATTTTGAGATTTGAAATGGAATTTTGCGGAAGTAGCTCAGTCGATAGAGCATTAGCCTTCCAAGCTGAGGGTCGCGGGTTTGAGCCCCGTCTTCCGCTCACAGCACTAAAAATTAAGTTGCAGGGGCAACGTTCCTGCAACTTATTTCAGTGAAAATTGCTGTTGTAGCTCAGGGGTAGAGCACTTCCTTGGTAAGGAAGAGGTCGCGGGTTCAATTCCCTTCAACAGCTCAAAAAATAAATTGTAATTAAAAAAATAAATACAAAAAAATAATCTTTTATTATCTTTTAAGTTATGGCAAAAGAAAAATTTGACAGGTCGAAACCGCACGTAAACGTAGGTACAATCGGACACGTTGACCACGGTAAGACAACTTTAACAGCCGCAATTACGCAAGTACTTGCTAAAAAAGGTCTTTCGGAAATCCGCTCGTTCGATTCAATCGACAACGCACCCGAAGAAAAGGAACGCGGTATTACCATTAATACTGCACACGTAGAATATCAAACAGCAAACAGACACTATGCACACGTAGACTGTCCGGGTCACGCCGACTATGTTAAAAACATGGTTACAGGTGCTGCTCAAATGGACGGCGCTATCATCGTTGTGGCTGCTACAGACGGTCCTATGCCTCAAACACGCGAACATATTTTGTTGGCTCGTCAGGTAAACGTTCCACGTTTGGTTGTATTTATGAACAAATGCGATATGGTGGACGACCCCGAAATGTTGGATTTGGTAGAAATGGAAATGCGCGAACTGCTCACTTTCTATGAATTTGACGGCGACAATACACCTATTATCCGTGGCTCGGCTCTCGGCGCTTTGAACGGAGTAGCTGAATGGGAAGAAAAAGTTATGGAATTGATGGACGCAGTTGATACTTGGATTGAATTGCCTCCTCGCGCTATCGACAAACCATTCTTGATGCCTGTTGAAGACGTATTTTCAATTACAGGTCGTGGTACAGTTGCAACAGGTCGTATCGAAACAGGTATTATCAAAACAGGCGAAGCGGTTTCTATCATCGGTCTTGGCGCAGAAAAACTGAATTCTACCGTTACAGGCGTTGAAATGTTCCGTAAAATTCTTGACGAAGGTCAGGCTGGCGACAATGTTGGTTTGCTTCTTCGCGGTATTGATAAAGATGAAATCAAACGCGGTATGGTTATCACCCACCCGGGTAAAGTAACGCCTCATTCAAAATTCAAAGCCTCTGTTTATATTTTGAAAAAAGAAGAAGGCGGACGTCATACTCCGTTCCACAATAAATATCGTCCTCAATTCTATATTCGTACTTTGGACGTTACAGGCGAAATCACTTTGCCGGAAGGAACAGAAATGGTAATGCCGGGCGACAACCTCGAAATTACAGTACAATTAATTTACCCTGTTGCCTGCTCTGCTGGTTTGCGTTTCGCTATCCGCGAAGGTGGTCGTACAGTTGGTTCGGGACAAATTACAGAATTGATTGACTAAAAACAAATTTTTGGAAAATAAAAGTTATAAAAGATTTTTATTTTCCAAAAATTAACACACGGGTGTAGCTCAGTTGGTAGAGCGACGGTCTCCAAAACCGTAGGTCGTGAGTTCGAGCCTTACCTCCCGTGCAAAATATATTTATACAATAAAAAAAATATATGAAAGTTATTAACTATATCAAAGAGTCTTACAACGAATTACTTCATAAAGTATCGTGGCCTTCTCTTTCGGAGTTGGCTAACAGCGCGATTGTGGTGCTGGTTGCTTCCATCTTCATCGCTATCATCGTGTGGCTTATGGACAAATCGTTTGAAACTATCATGAAATTTATTTACGGTTTATTTGGTTAATTTTTTCAAAAAGAGGAAAGAACAAATGGCAGAAACAAATGAAATGAAGTGGTACGTTTTGCGTGCTATCAGTGGAAAAGAGAACAAAGTGAAAGAATACATTGAACTTGATGTAAAAAACAATCGCCTTGAACGTTTTGTTTCGCAGGTACTTATTCCCACAGAAAAAGTTTTTCAGATACGCGGCGGCAAAAAAATTACCAAAGAGCGTAATTGTATGCCGGGATACGTTCTGGTAGAAGCAAATCTCAATAATGAAATTCAACATCGTTTACGCTGGACTCCTAATGTGTTAGGATTTTTGAGCGAGTCAAACGGTGTTCCATCTCCGATACGACCGTCAGAAGTTAATCGCATTTTAGGTCAAGTTGACCAGATGCAGGAAAACGGCGAAGAGATGCTTGTTCCGTATCACGTAGGCGAAACGGTAAAAGTTATTTTCGGACCATTTTCGGGCTTTACAGGTACGATTGAAGAGGTCAATAATGAGAAGAAAAAACTCAAAGTTATGGTTATGATATTTGGTCGGAAAAATCCGATTGAATTGGGTTTCACGCAAGTGGAAAAAGAATAATTTTCGGACTTTGTTACATTCCGAAATAAATTTCTTTTAAATTTTTAATAAAAAAAAATCGAAGAAAGTTTATGGCAAAAGAAGTTGCTGGCTTTATTAAATTGCAGATTAAAGGTGGTGCGGCAAATCCATCGCCGCCTGTAGGACCCGCTTTGGGTTCTAAAGGTATCAATATTATGGAGTTTTGCAAACAGTTTAATGCCCGAACTCAAGACAAGGCAGGTAAAGTTTTACCTGTTGTCATTACTTATTATGCAGACAAATCGTTTGATTTTGTAGTAAAAACGCCTCCTGTGGCAGTTCAACTTTTGGAACTGACAAAGGTAAAAAGCGGCTCGGCAGAGCCAAACCGCAAAAAAGTGGCGTCGGTTACGTGGGAGCAGGTGCAAACTATTGCTAACGACAAAATGGTCGATTTGAATTGTTTTGATGTCGCAGCGGCTATGAAAATGGTAGCCGGAACAGCGCGCAGCATGGGTATCACAGTAAAAGGTGATTTTCCGAGTTAATAATTTTTATAAATCAATTTTAAGAAAATGAGTAAATTAACGAAAAATCAGAAATTGGCTTTGGAAAAAATTGAACCCGGGAAAACTTATACGCTCAAAGAAGCAGCATCGTTGGTTAAAGAAATTACAACCACAAAATTTGATGCTTCGGTAGATATTGATGTGCGTTTGGGTGTCGACCCCCGTAAAGCAAACCAAATGGTACGCGGCGTTGTGTCGCTGCCAAATGGAACGGGCAAACAGGTAAGGGTTCTCGCATTATGTAATCCCGACCAGGAAGCAGCTGCAAAAGAAGCAGGTGCAGATTATGTTGGGTTAGACGAGTATATTGAAAAAATAAAGGGCGGTTGGACTGATATTGACGTTATCATTACCCAACCTGCAATAATGGGAAAATTAGGTGCTTTAGGGCGCGTGCTTGGTCCTCGCGGGCTGATGCCGAACCCAAAAAGCGGTACGGTTACGCAAGATGTTGCAAAAGCGGTAAAAGAAGTAAAACAGGGCAAAATCGACTTTAAAGTTGATAAAGCAGGTATTGTGCATACTTCAATAGGCAAGGTTTCTTTTTCTTCTGAAAAAATTACTGAAAATGCCAAAGAATTTATCGCTACAATAATCAAACTCAAACCTACAGCGGCAAAAGGCACTTATATCAAAAGTATTTATCTCTCAAGCACGATGAGCAAAGGTTTGAAAATTGACCCTAAATCTGTTGAAGATTAAATTTTAATAAAAGTATGAAAAAAGAAGATAAAGGAATAATAATTAATCAGTTAGGAAATTCTTTACAGGAATATTCGCACTTTTATTTGGCTGACATTGGCGGCTTAAACGCATCGCAAACAAGCGACCTGCGCCGCGAATGTAACAAAAAAGAGATAAAACTTTTGGTTGTAAAGAATACGTTGCTCCACAAAGCGCTAGAAAATTCACAAATTGATTTCAGCGAATTGTACGATACTCTCAAAGGCGAAACATCGCTTATGCTTACCAACACAGGTAACGCTCCTGCAAAACTTATAAAAGAGTTTAGCAAAAAGAACAAAAAACCTGTTTTGAAAGCCGCTTATGTTGAAGAAAGTTTCTACATCGGCGAAAATCAACTTGAGACGCTTATTAATATCAAGAGCAAAAACGAACTTATCGGCGATGTCATTGCATTGTTGCAGTCGCCTGCTAAAAATGTTATTTCAGCCCTTCAATCTGGCGGAAATACAATTCACGGAGTACTCAAAACCCTCGGTGAAAGATAATTATCTTTTAATAAATTAATAATAAATAAAATATAAAATAAAAATAAAATGGCAGATTTGAAATCTTTTGCAGAACAATTGGTTAATTTAACCGTAAAAGAAGTTAATGAATTAGCGCAAATTTTGAAAGACGAATACGGAATTGAACCCGCAGCCGCTGCGGTAGCAGTTGCAGCAGGTCCTGTTGCAAGTGCAGCAGACGCGCCAGCCGAAAAAACATCGTTTGACGTACTTTTGAAAGCAGCAGGCGCTCAAAAACTTGCTATAGTAAAATTGGTTAAAGAATTGACCGGTCTTGGACTTAAAGAAGCCAAAGACCTCGTTGATGCTGCACCTTCGGTAATTAAAGAAGGAGTAGCAAAAGACGAAGCCGAAGCCCTGAAAAAATCGCTTGAAGAAGGCGGGGCGGAAGTTGAACTTAAATAAAACTACCTGATTATCAGGTATTTGGTTTAGTGTCCTGCATAGAAAGCGGACGCTAAACCTTTTTGCGTATTAAAAATAAATAAGGTTCGATTGAACATAAAATATTTAACACATTTTTTTAGAATGTCTTCAAACAGCAACAATAATCAACGAATCAGTTTTGCCTCCATAAAAAATCGAATGGATTATCCCGATTTTTTGGAAGTGCAATTAAAATCGTTTCAGGAGTTTTTCCGAATGGATACATCGCCCGAAGAACGAAAAAAGGAAGGTCTTTATAAGGTATTCCAAGAAAATTTCCCGATTTCGGACACGCGCAACAATTTTATACTCGAATTTTTGGATTATAATATTGACCCGCCGCGTTATTCAATTGAGGAATGTTTGGAACGCGGATTGACCTATGCCGTGCCTCTGAAAGCAAAACTAAAATTGTATTGCACCGACGACGATCACGAAGATTTCGACACCGTAATTCAAGACGTTTATCTTGGCTCAATTCCATATATGACGCCAAAAGGAACGTTTGTAATCAACGGGGCTGAAAGGGTGATAGTGTCGCAGTTGCACCGCTCACCCGGCGTGTTTTTTGGGCAAAGCATGCACGCCAACGGTATTAAACTATATTCTGCGCGTATTATTCCATTTCGCGGCTCGTGGATGGAATTTGCTACCGACATCAACAACGTGATGTACGCTTACATCGACAGAAAGAAGAAATTGCCCGTTACAACTTTGTTGCGTGCTATCGGTTTCGAGAGCGACAAAGATATTCTCGAAATTTTTGACCTTGCCGAAGAGGTAAAAGTCAATAAATCGAATCTGAAAAAATATGTTGGCAAAACCCTTGCCGCCCGCGTGCTCAAATCGTGGAATGAGGATTTTGTTGATGAAGATACGGGAGAAGTAGTTACCATAGAACGTAATGAGGTAATTATTGACCGTGAAACCGTGCTTGAAAACAAGCACATTGACGATATTGTTGAAAGTGGCGCACAAAATATTTTGATACATAAAGAAGATGTAAATCAAAGCGACTATGCAATTATTTACAATACTTTGCAAAAAGACCCTTCAAATTCTGAAAAGGAAGCGGTTTTGTATATCTATCGCCAATTGCGCAACGCAGAGCCTGCCGACGATTCGGCGGCGCGCGAAGTGATTACAAATCTTTTCTTCTCCGAAAAACGTTACGATTTGGGAGAAGTTGGGCGTTACCGCATCAACAGAAAACTTAACCTGACAACCTCAATGGACGTTAAGGTGCTTACCAAAGAAGATATTATTGAAATTATAAAATATCTTATTGAATTAATTAATTCAAAAGCGATTGTCGATGATATTGACCATTTGAGCAACCGCCGCGTGCGCACTGTTGGCGAACAACTTTTCAATCAGTTTGGCGTTGGATTTGCGCGTATGGCGCGTACAATCCGCGAACGTATGAATGTGCGTGATAATGAAGTATTTACACCTATTGATTTGATTAATGCAAAAAGTTTGTCAAGCGTTATCAATTCATTTTTTGGAACAAATGCGTTGTCGCAGTTTATGGACCAGCAGAATCCGCTTGCTGAAATTACGCACAAACGGCGTCTTTCGGCTTTGGGACCCGGCGGTTTGAGCCGCGAACGCGCGGGATTTGAAGTGCGGGACGTGCATTATACGCACTACGGACGACTTTGCCCCATTGAAACGCCTGAAGGACCAAATATCGGGTTGATTTCATCGCTTTGTATTTATGCTAAAATAAATGAATTAGGCTTTATTGAAACGCCTTACCGCAAAGTTGCAGAAGGCATTGTAGATGTTTCTACCAAAGGAATAGAATATTATACAGCCGAAGAAGAAGAAGCGCTCACTGTGGCTCAGGGAAATGCGCCTTTGGACGACAACGGGAAATTTATTCGTTCAAAAGTAAAATCGCGCCGCGAGGCTGATTTTCCTGTGGTAAATCCCGAAGAACTTGATTTGATGGACGTTGCTCCTTCGCAAATTGCATCAATAGCCGCTGCATTAATTCCATTTTTGGAACACGACGATGCTAACCGCGCTCTTATGGGTTCAAACATGATGCGTCAGGCTGTTCCATTGCTGCGCTCTGAAGCGCCGATAGTTGGTACTGGTATTGAAAGGCAACTTATTCACGATTCGCGCACACAACTGATGTCGGAAGGCGCGGGAGAAGTGGAATTTGTTGATGCAACCTGCATTCGTATTAAATACGACAGAACTGAAATGGAAGATTTTATCAGTTTTGAGTCGGCTACAAAAGAATATAAATTGCCTAAATTCCAAAAAACAAATCAAAATACATCTATCGACCTTCGTCCGCTTGTGCGCAAAGGCGACCGTGTTGTAAAAGACCAGATTTTAACGGAAGGATTTGCCACTGCAAACGGCGAACTTGCCATCGGTAAAAATCTCAAGGTTGCGTTTATGCCTTGGAAAGGATATAATTTTGAAGATGCCATTGTGATTAACGAACGCGTTGTGCGCGATGATGTTTTTACCTCTGTTCATGTTGTTGAACAATTACTTGAAGTACGCGAAACCAAACGCGGAATAGAAGAGTTTACATCTGATATTCCAAATGTCAGCGAGGAGGCAACCCGCAACCTTGACGAAATGGGAGTAATTCGTGTTGGTGCAAGCGTTGAGCCGGGAGATATTATTATTGGTAAAATTACTCCAAAAGGCGAATCCGACCCTTCGCCAGAAGAAAAATTGCTTCGTGCGATTTTTGGAGATAAGGCAGGAGATGTTAAAGACGCTTCGCTCAAAGCATCACCATCGCTTTCAGGAGTGGTTATTGCTAAAAATATTTATTCAAAAGCAATGAAAGACCGCAAAGCAAAACTTGTTGATAAGGCTGTTTTGCCGCATTTGGAAGAAGAATTTGATAAACAAGTTGCCGAACTCAAAGAAATTCTGGTAAAAAAACTTACAACGCTTACCGACAAGAAAACTTCGGCGGGCGTGAAAGATTTTGTTGGAACGGAATTAATTCCAAAAGGAACTCGATTTACGCATGAACGTTTGCGCGAAATAGATTACAATACAGTTCTTTTGGCTCGATGGACAACAGACGTAAATTGCAACGTTTTGATAAAACAGTTGATTCTTAATTATTTGAAAAAATATAAAGAATACGATGCTGTTTTGAAACGCAAAAAATTCAATATTACCATTGGCGATGAATTGCCAAACGGTATTGTTCAAATGGCAAAGGTTTATATTGCTAAAAAACGCAAAATCCGCGTTGGCGACAAAATGGCGGGCAGGCACGGAAACAAAGGTATCGTTTCGCGTATTGTGCGCGAAGAAGATATGCCGTTCTTAGAAGACGGAACTTCTGTTGATATTGTGCTTAATCCGCTTGGAGTGCCTTCGCGTATGAATTTGGGGCAAATTTTTGAAACCGTTCTCGGCTGGGCAGGCAAAGAACTTGGTATGAAATTTGCAACGCCGATTTTTGACGGAGCAACGCTCGACGACCTTAACCAATGGACAGATAAGGCAGGAATTCCGCGTTATGGAAAGACTTATCTCCATGATGGCGGAACAGGCGACCGCTTCGACCAGCCTGCAACAGTTGGCGTAATTTATATGCTCAAACTCGGTCATATGGTTGAAGATAAAATGCACGCTCGTTCTATCGGTCCTTATTCGCTTATTACCCAGCAGCCGCTCGGCGGTAAGGCGCAGTTCGGAGGTCAGCGTTTTGGAGAAATGGAAGTTTGGGCATTGGAAGCATTTGGCGCGGCAAATATTTTGCAAGAAATTTTGACTGTCAAATCTGATGATGTAACAGGACGCGCACGTACCTACGAGGCAATAGTAAAAGGCGACAATATGCCGAAAGCAGGAATTCCAGAGTCGCTCAACGTACTTTTGCACGAACTCAAAGGATTGGCGTTAAGTATTAATTTGGAGTAAGTAAGTAATTAAGGCTGTCTCAAAAGTACAAAAATCTTTGCGCCTTTGTGGTAAAAAGACCTTTTGAGACAGCCTTAACTGCTTTTATAAAAAAGCCTCTTGTGGTTTTTGGTAAAAGCACAAGAGGTTTTGGATAAAATAAAAAAAAAGATTTTTAAATCTAACCAAATAAAAATTTATTTTAAATGAGAAAAAAGACAAGTATTTTATTAAGTAGTCGCTCCTTAAAAAACGATTAACCGATTAAAAATCAGCAAAATAGTATCAAAAAAGTTTGTATATTTCGTCCATATTTTGTACCTTTGCG
>JGI20171J14444_1000574_pt1 | contig 9670 bp, 11 predicted proteins | sample TergutNc150P4_FD_14444 | JGI IMG/M metagenome (IMG submission 14444) | reverse complement strand
TCCCTGTTCTTTGCATTTTTTTCCCAGACCGATATTGCGAATACATTGCAGGATTATTGATTCTCATTTCAGTCAATAAGGCTTTATTTGAAAGAACGACAGGTTTTTTCGCGCTTTCCAAATTATTATCCATAATTTTAACAGAATCCTGTTTAACTACATTTTGCGCATTCATGCCTGCGTTCAAACTAATTAAGGCAAGCGCAATAAAAAATTTTGTAAATTTTGTCATTTAAAAAGGTTTTAAAAGTTATTTATTATTTTTTGCAAAAAAAATAACTTTTTCTTAAAAACACTCCACAATATCAAAAATATAGAATGTTAAAGATAAACTTTTTTAAACAATTTACTCACGATTAATCAGAAATTCTTTGGTTATTGTTTCAAAAATTTGCGGATATTTTTTAAATGCTGTATGAGGCGCAAACGGAATATTTAGAAGTAAAGAATTTTTTACTTTTTGTGTAAGTTCAACAGCGCTTTCAAGAGGAAGCCCATCATCGTCATTGCCGCGAATAATTAATGTTGGAACGTTAATATTTTCAACGCTTTCAAGCGGGTATCCGTCTTCGGTTTTGTCTGTCCACATTTCGATTACGCATTTTACAAATTTGTCGAAATCAGGTTGTGGGTTATTTTGCTGGTAAAAATCAAAATCTTCTTTAAATATTTGCTTGCAATCTTCAACAGTTACATCTGCCATTAATTTTTCCGCAAGTTCGGCATCAGATAAACTCCACGTCCCACCAATAGTAACAATTTTTCGTATTGAAATATTATTTTCAGCAGCGAGCCGATAGGCAATAATTCCGCCATCGCTAAAACCGATAATATCAATGTTTTTCAGTTGCAAATGGTTTACGATGGCTTCAACATCAAGTTGCAATCGCTTGTATGTAAGTTTATTTATTCCCAAAGTAGATTTTCCGTGTCCGCGACTGTCGATGCCAATAATATAATAATCGTTGGCAAACATTTGCACAATGGAATTCAAACCTTCAATATTTCCAAAACCGCCGTGCAGAAAGAGTAAAGCGGGTTTTCCTGTATTTTCTATCTCTTCGTAGTATATTTTCGCACTGTCAACTTCAAGATATTTTCCTGTTCTGTGATTGAATTTAGTTGTTTGTGCGTTAGCAATGCCTGAAAAAAGTGCAAAAACTGTGGAAATAATGATTAAAATTATTTTTTTCATGTTGTCTTTTTTTTATTTTTTCTCCTTTACATTTGGGCAGAATTAAGATGTAGTTTAAACGATTTTGTACAAATTTCCGGGAAGTAGTTTTATCCAGCCGCCAAATTCCATTGTCAGCAATAAAGCCGAAGTTGTACTGACAGGTTTTGCAATTTTCAGCGCGATTTCGTTGGTTTGCAAGCCGTCTGAATTAGCGCGCAGGACGTGCAAAATTTTCTGTTCATCATCGGTCAAATCGATAAAAAGCGCGGATTGAGTTTCAGGCTTGGGTTTTTCGATGTGGTTTGTATCCCAACTCATAAAGTGCAAAATATCTGACGCATTTTCAATCAGCCCAGCCTGATTTGTTTTAATCAACTCGTTGCAACCGACAGAAAATTCATCTGTAATACGTCCGGGAAAAGCAAAAACATCTCTGTTATAATCGTTTGCGCAACGCGCGGTAATCAGCGAACCGCCTTTTTTCTTCGTTTCCACAACAACTACCAAATCTGCTAAACCCGCGATAATGCGGTTTCGCTGCACAAAATTTTGTTTATCGGGATTTGTTCCGCTCAAATATTCGGTAAGCAATGCGCCGCTATCAATAATTTTAACCGCAATTGATTTGTGCGCAGAAGGATAAATTATGTCAAGTCCATTGCCCAAAACTGCGATTGTCGGCAGGTTGTTTTCTAATGCCGCTTTGTGTGCGCAAATATCAATTCCATAAGCCAAACCGCTGACAATCACAAAATTATTATTGTTTTTAGCCAAATTTGCAACAAGCGTGCGGCAATTTTCTTTTCCTGTTTCGGTGGCGTTGCGCGTGCCGACAATGCTTACAAATTTTCCGTTATTGAGGTCAATATTTCCCTTGCTAAATATTAAAATCGGCGCATCTTCACATTCTTTGAGCCTGAAAGGATAATTTTTTTCCAAATAAAAATAAGTAGAAATATTTTTTTTTTCAATAAATTCAATTTCTTTTTCGGCACGCTGCATAACATTCTGATTTACAATTTCTTTCGACAAAACCTCTCCAATTCCCGGAATTTTTGCCAAATTTTGCTGTTTTTCCTTAAAAATTGCTTCAACGCTACCTAAATATGCAATCAGATTTTTTGCCAAACAATTTCCAATTCCATTTATCAGTGTAAGCGCAATAACTTGCTGTAAATCAGTCCGATTTTCCATTTGTTTTTGCTTTTATTTTGAAAAATGTTTTTGCCGCCACAAAGCCGTGAATATATCCGAGACAATCGAAAAACCAATCTTTAAGGTCGCCTTGCCGCATCGGCAGGAAAAAATGCTGTACGCCTTCGATAGCAAGTCCGAAAAGCACAGGAAACACCCAGCAAAATGCAATTGCAGCCATTTTATTTTTAAAAATATTATGCTGATAATCAATGCTTATAGTAATTGCCAAAAAGAAAAACATAAAAAAATGTGCGAGTTTATCAGCATTTGAAAACAAGTTAGGGGCGTTGCCAAAAGTTTTTGGCGGCGCAAAGCAAATATAGCAAATCACAAGAGTTGCCAGCGCGGTTTTCCAATAATTTTTGATAAATTTTTTCAAAATAATTTTGGTATTTTCAGTTCAAAATCAAAATTTCTTCGCCAATTTTCAGTTCATTGTTCTGCTTGTTGTTCCATTGCCGAAGTTGTTCTACAGAACAGCCGTAAGTCCTTGAAATAGAATACAATGTGTCGCCCTGATGAACAATGTATAAAAGTTTGTCATCATTATTTTGTTCATTAACTTTCGCAAGTTCTTTTATTTCTGCAATCTCTTGTGTTACAACTTTGGTTTCAGTTTCGGTTTTAATTTCAGTTGCTTCTGTTTCATTTTTTTGTTTTTCTGTTTTTTTATCAGGTTTTTGGCGTTTTGAAAGTTGATTTGCATCAGCAAAAACACGCCCTGCACCCATATAACGCTGTTTGTAATAATTCTGCTCGGAATTTGTAATCCTAACTCCTTTTACCGAAGCGTGAATAAAATCGAAAGAGCCGTCCGTTTTCACATCGGTAATCATTCCTACGTGCCCAATGCGTGCGCCGCGTTTGCGTCCATTGAAAAACACCAAATCGCCGCGTTGCAAATCATCTTTTTTTATTTTATTCACCTGCTGCGCCTGTCCGTCGGATGTGCGTGCAAGTTGATAGCCAAAATTTTTATAAACAAAAGATGTAAAACCCGAACAATCGAAACCGTTTGCACTCATTCCACCTGAACGATAAGGCACGCTTAAATAATTTTTTCCAAAAGCAATAACTGAATCTGAAAACAAAGAATAATTGTTGTAAGTTGTAACTGTGTCATTTTCAGCATTTTGCGCCAAACATTTCACAGTAAAGGCAATGCAAATGAACATTAAAAAAATTAATTTTTTCATTGTTTTATGTTTAAATTTTTCAAACCGCAAAATTAACATTTTTTTTTAATAAAAAAAGTGTTAATTGTTTAAAAAAACTTAATTTCCAATAGAATAGTATCCATTTTTAAAACAATAACCGTATTTTTGTATAAATATCAATTGCGGATTAAAAATATAAACTCTAATACAATTATATGTCAATAAAATGATATGTATTTGAAAACCAATCGTTATTTTATATAATTTAAACTTTTGATACTACTAAAGACATAAAATTCTAAAAAAAATAATAACTTTTTGTATTTGTAATAATAAATATGACAAAAATTTTAGTAGCAACCGATAAACCATTTGCAAAGATTGCTGTAGATGGTATTGGTAAAGAAATTGAAAATGCAGGTTATGAACTTGCGCTTTTGGAAAAATACACCGAAAAACAGCAACTTCTTGATGCCGTTGCCGATGTTGATGCGCTGATTGTGCGCAGCGATATTATTGACAGTGAAGTAATTGCCGCAGCAAAAAATCTGAAAATTGTTGTGCGGGCAGGCGCAGGTTTCGACAACATTGACCTTGATGCTGCCACTGCTGCGGGCGTTTGCGTGATGAACACGCCCGGACAAAATTCCAACGCTGTTGCCGAACTCGTTTTCGGGCTTTTGGTGTATGCGGTACGCAATTTTTTCAACGGCTCTTCAGGTACCGAACTCAAAGACAAACGTTTGGGAATTCACGCTTACGGCAATGTAGGGCGTAATGTGGCGCGGATTGCACGCGGATTTGGAATGGAAATTTACGCTTACGACCCATTTATCAAAGCCGAAGATATTGAAAAAGAAGGAGTTAAAGCAGTTGGTTCAGTAGAAGAACTTTACGCGGTATGTAATGTTGTTTCATTACATATTCCTGCAACCGCCGAAACCAAAAATTCGATTAACTATCAATTGCTCAACCGATTGCCCAAAGGCGGAATTTTGGTTAATACTGCCCGCAAGGAAGTGATTAATGAGCAGGAAATGATTGATTTTCTTACAGAACGCACAGATTGTAAGTATATTACCGATATTATGCCCGCCAATCATGCTCAAATGCAGGAAAAATTTGCAGACAGATATTTTTCCACGCCAAAGAAAATGGGAGCGCAAACAGCGGAAGCAAATATCAACGCAGGAATAGCCGCAGCACAGCAAATTGTTGATTTTCTGAAAAATGGAAATCAAAAATTCAGAGTAAATAAATAAAAAAAGGCGGCAATGCCGCCTTTTTTTATTCAATATTTCCGCCGCGCTCTATTTTTACTTCCGATTTTAGCGGGTTTTTGGAAATTTCACTGTACCATTTTCTGTTGTTGAAAACATCAAATGCTGTGAGCAATGCCTGCCGAAATGAGTTTTCATCAGCAGAATTTTTACCTGCAATGTCGTAGGCAGTACCGTGAGCGGGCGAAGTGCGCACAACTGACAACCCCGCTGTATAATTCACGCCGTTTTGCATTGCAAGAGTTTTGAATGGAATTAAACCCTGGTCGTGATACATTGCTAAAACTGCATCATATTTTTTATAATTTTCCGTTCCGAAAAATCCGTCTGCTGCAAATGGTCCGAAACATAAAATTCCCTGTTTTTCAGCAGTTTTAATTGCAGGAATAATTACATCGCGTTCCTCTGTTCCAATCACGCCATTGTCGCTTGCGTGCGGATTAAGTCCCAGAACAGCAATTCGCGGTTTTATAACTCTGAAATCCTGAATAAGCGAATTATTTAAAACATTAATTTTCTTTAAAATAAAATCACTTGAAAGTTTGTCGGCAACTTGGCGCAAAGGAATATGCCCCGTTGCCACTGCAACGCGCAATTCATTGGCAATCAATAGCATAAGCGTTTTTCCTGCATTGTCAAACTTTTGCGCAAGATATTCGGTATGTCCTGAAAAGCGGAATTTTTCACTCTGAATATTTTCCTTATTAATCGGCGCGGTAACAAGCGCGTGAATAAGTCCGTTTTTCAAATCTTCGGTAGCGCGTTCAAGCGAGCGAAAAGCAAAATCGCCTGCAACAGGATTGGAAACTCCCGGCTCAATTTTTACCTCCTCATCAACGCAATTTATCACATTAATTCGCTTGTGGGATATTTCGTTGGCAGTTGCCACAACATTTAAACTCATTTGCGCCTCAATTCCTTTTTTATAGTAAGAAACCGCACGCGCCAAGCCGTAAATTACAGGCGTAAAATGTTCATAAACACGGCTGTCGGTAAGGGTTTTGAGAATTACTTCGTAGCCAATTCCATTAAAATCGCCAGAGGTAATGCCTATTATAATTTTTTCGTTAGTCATTTAATATTTTGAGTAATAATTAATTAAGAAATTTACAGTTTGTGTAAAAATCGGTTTTGTAAATTCGACAAATAAATCCTGCGGAGGAGGTGGCACTTCACGCTGACGCATCACAAGGCGTTGCTGATTACTGTTCAGAGCGCGGTCGTCACCTGTAAAAGTTGCCCATTCAGATGTCCATATATATTGCCCCGCAAATTTTTGTTGGGTGAGCGGTTTTTTCGTTGCTGCATCGGAAACAAGCGCATTTAAAACTCCCTGCGAAAGCAATTCGAGCCGATAAGTCCGCAGCCTCGCCTTAACTGTGGCATAAGCGGGAATTTTGTTGCCTTCTCTGTCGTAAGCATCGGCAACGTGAACGCTATCGCGGATACAATCTACTTCGCTATACATTTCACGCGCATTGCCAACAGTAAAATCAAGAAAATCAAGCGTTACAATTTGATGCGGCTCGGCAATATTGGCAAGTTTTGCCTCTTCTTCGCTGTAAAACGCTACAAGTCGGCTGCTGCCGCGTCGGCGCAATTCTGTTATAAGATTATCAAAAAAGAAATCAGCCGAAAGTTGATAAGAGCGATTTGTGAGCGGTCGTTGTACAATCACGCGCAAAGTGGAATAAAAAACCGCCTGCTCATTGCGCTGCGCCACGTCTTTATAATTCGGTACAAAATCCTGCGTTTTTTTGAAATAATCCAACGCCAAACGTGCCTGCAGCACATCGCGTGTACGCAAAGCATTGATTCCTAACTGATAAAATTCTTCTGCGCCAGCCTCCTTTGCCGCCTGCAACTCGCCAATATATTCGCGCGGCGTTACAATTTGCATAGCCGCAGGGCTGCGATAAATTTCGCTTGCCAAAGCGTTCAGATTTTCGTATTGCTCAACAATAGCGTAATGACGGTTTGGATTGGTTGTTTCCGCATTTTTATTATTAATAACTCGCAAAGCAATATCTTGTGCATAAGGATATGCCTGCGTCAAAACTTCCTGTGCAGGAATGTTATCGGGCTTGGAACGAAGTTTTTTCACAGCAGCAATAACCGCCTGATAATAATTTCCGTTTTTATACAAACTTTGCGGCGACGAGCAGTTGGTAAGCATAACTGCCGCCGCAATAATTGTCAAAATAAATATTAAAATACGTTTCATAAGTTAGTAAAAATTCAATTTGCAAAAGTAATAAAATTTACATATTTTTCAAAAAAAATAAATTTTGATAAAAAAATACAGATTAATTGCGGACAAAAAAGTAGAAAATTTTGTGAATTCAAAAAGAAATTGTATTTTTGCGTGTATTTATGAGTTAGCAGCAATGGCAGGACAGTGCGTACGTAATCGGAAAAATAGATATTTGAATTGTCAAAAAAAAATGCTATCTTTGCAAATCTTAATGTTAAAAGTAATCAGATGAAGGAAACACAAGTATTAAATAAGGCAACAAGCGATAAAATAAGTTTTATCAGTTTTATTATTCCTGCTTTTGCAGAGGCGTACAAAATGAATATGCAAGTTGCGTATCGTTATTTAAAACAGTATGGTGGGATTGATTTTTTGCAAAAAAACTGGTGGGCATTGCATACCGATAACGAAATTTGGGCGGTGCGCGATATTTATGAAGTTTGCAGAAATAATGGAGGATTACGTTAATGAAACTTTATCACGGCAGTTATACGAAAATCAAAGAAATTGATTTGTCAAAATGTTTGCCCAATAAAGATTTTGGACAAGGTTTTTATGTTACAAAATATCGTGAACACGCGGAAGACTGGGCTACAAAAATGGCGAACAAATATAACAAAGGGGAAGGTGTCGTAACAGAATTTGACTATACCGAAAGCGATTTTGCCCGCAGGATTTGCAAGATAAAACATTTTGATGATTACAATGACGAATGGTTGGATTTTGTAGTAATGAACAGGGATGAAACGTTGCCGCAACCTGCTCACGATTTTGATATAGTGGAAGGTCCCGTGGCTGACGATAAAATACAACGTCGTTTAAAAAGATTTTTAGCAGGAAAAATAACGAGAGAAAATTTTATGACGGATTTGTCAAAACACGCGCCAACGCACCAAATTTGCTTTTGTNCCGTTGCCTCGTTGCAATTNCTAAAACAGTCGTCGTCAAATGAAATAAATTTAGATATTATTGATATAAACGAACAACTTATAGGGCAACTTATAAACGACAAGCAAATAGACGAAATTCAAGCCACGGATATATTCTATAATTCCGAAATTTTTGCTCAACTCGCCGACGAAACCACAGAATTTTATAAGCGTCCTTGGCAAGAAATATACGAAATGCTGAAAAAAGAAATATGAAATTGTACGGAATTATGGGATTGAAAACCACTGCTGCTAACGGGCGGTTTGGCACAATGGCGGCAGTTAGCCCGCAGACAATTTTGTGGGAATTTGCACGTTATTATCCCGCAGCAAGTTCAGTGGAAGCCGCCACTGCGCCAAGCCGCTGGGACGTTGTACGCAAGCGGCGGCGACAGTGCAACGGGACAATGAAACGAGAATATGAACGTTAAACAAAATAGTATAGTCCGAAAAGGACATAATAAAAAATAAATTAATAGTAGAGAGTATCTTATGGAAAAAATCGTATTTGACAACGGTATGATAGATAGTGTTACATTAAACCAAAACACTGTCAATTTAATAAAGAAAGCAATCAAGTGTAAAAAACATATCAAACTCAACATTGGAGTTATGATTGATAACCAATCAGTTATTAAAACATTTTGCAAAAATGGAGAGATTGATTATGAAAATAATATATATGAAATCGGCTCAATAACAAAAACATTTACTACATCACTCTTGGCAAAATATATCTCTCAAAATCAAATGCGGCTAAATGATTCTATAAATAATTATATTCCGGGACTTGATACGGATAAATATTATCCTTCATTACAAAGAATTGCCACGCATACAGCGGGATATTCTGCATTTTATCCGCTTAACACTTGGGAATTTGCAAGACTCGGTATAGATATGCTTTTTGGGAAAGGCAAAACAAAAAAAGAAAATCCTTTTAATATGGATTTTAATAAAATGTTGGAACTTATTCAAAAAAGCAGATTAAAAGACAGGGATTATAAATGGAATTATTCAAATTTTGGAATATCTTTGCTTGGATACGCAATCAATTCAGTATCAAAGGTCGGGTACTGGAATACAATGCAATACTTCTTGACAAATGAACTTAAATTGAAAAATACTTATTTGGGTACGGCAAACGATAAGAATTTAAAAGGATATAATTCAAAAAATGAAGATTGCGGAAATTGGCAATGGAATGAAGATAGTATCTCTGTTTCATTTGGAGGAATAAGTTCTACCGCAGAAGATTTACTTGCTTATGCAAGGGCACATATTTATGAAGATAAAGATTATCTGGCACTTTGTCATAAAAAGTATGCAGTTGGTTCAAAAAAATATGATATGGGGCTTGCGTGGTGGTTAGATAAGAGAAATAATAATATTATGGTGCATCAAGGAGGTACAGGATGTTTTAGTTCTTTTCTTGGAATGGATAAAGCGAATAAGATGGCTGTTGTTGTTTTGTCTAATTATCAATTACCCATAGGTTTAGGATTGGAAATAGGAACTTCAATATTAAAAGATATCTCCGTTTGATGCGAGTTTAACGAAGTGTAAATGTCCTGCGAAAAAAAAAGAAAAAATGAATAAAACAGAAAAGAGTATATTAAAAATGCCAGCGTACAACGGGCGGTTTGGCGCAAGCGGGGCAGTGGCTCGCCCGAAAG
>JGI20171J14444_1000565_pt1 | contig 9805 bp, 6 predicted proteins | sample TergutNc150P4_FD_14444 | JGI IMG/M metagenome (IMG submission 14444) | reverse complement strand
GCAGTATTTTTGACGTTGCCGTAGACTTGCGAAAAAATTCTCCTACTTTTTTACAATGGCACGGAGAAATATTATCGGCTGAAAATATGAAAGCGCTTGTGGTACCGGAAGGCTGCGCTCATGGATTCCAGTCATTGGAAGACGATATTGAAATGATATATATACATACGCAGTTTTACTCAAGGCAGTCAGAAGGAGCAATTCGGTATGACGAACCAAAGGTTGCCATTCAATGGACATTAAAAAAATCAAATATTTCAGAAAAAGATATGTCATATTCTTTTTTGCCTGATAATTATGAAGGTATATTATTATGAAATGCAGACATTGCGGTAAAGAATTACAGCATGAGTTTATAGATCTTTATAATTCACCGCCGTCAAATTCATATTTAAATAAATCGCAGCTAAATGAACCTGAAATTTTATATCCTTTAAAATTGTATGTATGTGAAAACTGTTTTTTGGTTCAAATAGATGAATACAAAAAATCAAATGAAATATTTAATTCCGAATATGCTTATTTCAGTTCTTATTCATCGTCATGGCTTGAACATTCAAAAAACTATGTAAATATGATTACCGGAAAACTAAATCTTGATAAGAATTCACATGTAATTGAAATAGCCTGTAACGACGGATACTTACTGCAGTATTTCAAAGAAAAGAATATTCCTTGTCTTGGAATTGAGCCGACAACTTCAACCGCAAAAGTTGCAAGGGAAAAAGGCATTAATGTCTTAGAAATGTTTTTTACAACCAATACAGCGTCAAAACTCAAGAAAGCCGATTTAATTATAGGAAATAATGTTCTGGCGCATGTACCTGATATAAACGATTTTGTAAAAGGTCTGAAAATCGCTCTTGTACCAAACGGAACAATAACAATGGAATTCCCTCATTTATTAAATCTTATTAAATTTATTCAATTTGACACTATCTATCATGAACATTTTTCTTATTTATCATTAATAACTGTACAAAAAATATTTAACTCACAAGGATTAAAAATATACAATGTGGAGGAAATTCCAACTCACGGAGGAAGTTTACGCGTTTACGCGGCTCATAGTGAAAATACGCTTTTGGTTACTGATGACAGTGTAAATGAAATAATAAAAAAGGAAGAATCAGCCGATCTGGATAACATAAAAGGATATCAAGGTTTTGAAAAAAAAGTCCATGCAATTAAATGGGATTTACTTGATTTTCTTGTTAAGACAAAAAAAGCTGGAAAAAGTATTGCCGCCTATGGCGCCGCGGCGAAAGGTAACACTTTTTTTAATTATTGCGGCGTAAAGTCTGATGTGATTGATTTTGTAGTTGACGCTTCCCCCCATAAACAGGGCAAATATCTGCCGTTAAGCCACATTCCGATAGTTTCCGAAGACGTACTTAAAAAAGAAAAACCCGATTATATTATTATTTTACCGTGGAATATAAGCGATGAAATTGTGAAACAATTAAGTTATACCAAAACTTGGGGAACTCAGCTTTTCACTGCTATTCCCGAGATTAAGTTTCGGAATTAAAAAATGCGTATACTTATAACCGGCGTTACAGGATTTATTGGTCGCCATATAATTGATTATCTTGTCTCTCTTGGCGGACATGAGCTAATTACAACCTCAATAGAAAGCAAAGAAAACGCCGAGTCTGTTTTTCCTTTGATAAAAAATACTGAATATATTTCCAAAGATTTAAATCAACAAGAGGAAAATTATTATTTATTCTTTAAGAAACCTGATTGTTTAATTCATTTAAGCTGGGAAGGCTTGCCAAATTACAATGAGTTATTTCATATTGAACGAAACCTTCCGGTAAATTTATATTTTATAAAAAACATAATTCAAAATGGTTTAAAAAATATTACAATTACCGGAACTTGTTTTGAATATGGTATGCAAAACGGATGCCTTTGCGAAGACATGGCTACAATCCCTGTTACATATTATGGACTTGCGAAAGACACTCTAAGAAAATGTATCGAATTGTTGCATAACGCATTTCAGTTTAACATGAAATGGGTACGGATATTTTATCCTTATGGACAAGGACAATCAAAAAAATCGCTTTACAGTCAAATGGAAGACGCAATAAGTAATAATTTAGAACAGTTTAATATGTCGCAGGGAGATCAACTGCGGGATTATCTTACTGTTGACTGCGCCGCTGAATATATATCAAAAATAGCGCTTCAAAATGATATAACAGGAATAATAAACTGTTGCAGCGGTAAACCGGTTTCGGTGCGAAAATTTGTTGAAGATTTTTTTAAGGAAAAAGGCGTTAACATTAAATTAAATTTGGGATTTTATCCTTACCCGCAATTTGAGCCATTGGCTTTTTGGGGAGATACAGAAAAACTGACAAAAATAATCGGAGAGAAAAAATGACACCTTACGAACAATTTAAAGAAGAATGTAATAATGAGATTTCATCACAAAATAATCCTGATCTATGGCAAAAAACATACGATTGGATGTTTGCCGATAATATGAGGCGCTATTCTTATCATTTTGAATGGTTAGGCAGACCTATCATTCAATATCCGCAGGATATTGTGCAATTTCAGGAAATCGTTTGGCGAACAAAACCTGATTTGATTATAGAAACGGGAATCGCACATGGCGGCTCGTTAGTGCTTTCAGCATCAATGCTTGCTTTGTTAGATATGTCCTCCCCTCCACTTTCACAAAAAAAACGTATGGTCTTAGGAATTGACATTGATATTCGCAAGCATAACAGAGAAGCGATTGAAGCGCATCCATTTGCAAATAAAATAAAAATGATTGAAGGCTCTTCGATAGGCGAAAATCTTATAAAAGAAGTACGGGATTTTGCAAAGGACTTTAAATCAATTATGGTTTGTTTGGATTCCAATCACACCCACGATCATGTGTTGAAAGAACTTGAGTTGTATGCCCCGCTAACATCTGTCGGTAATTATTGCATTGTATGGGATACGATTGTCGAAGATATGCCGAAAGGGTCAACTCCGGACAGACCTTGGGGTAAAGGGAACAACCCAAAAACAGCCGTTTGGGAGTATTTAAAAATCCATAAGGAATTTGAAATAGATAAAGATATTCAAAATAAACTGCTGATAACTGTCGCGCCGGACGGATTTCTAAAGAGAATAAAATAATGGTTAATGTATCTGTTATAATACCGGTTTATAATGAAATTCGGTTTATACAAAAAACATTAGAATCTGTAATAGGCGATGCTGACGAAATAATTCTTTCCGATAATGCTTCCACTGACGGGACTTCTGATATATGTCAAAGTTTTGCCGATAAATACCCTGAAATAAAATATATCCGGCAGAAGGAAAATATTGGAGCGCTTAAAAATCTTATTTTCTGCATTGAAAAATCAAATGGTAAATACACAAGAAATCTTGGCGCGCATGATAATCCATCGCAAGGCAGTACAACAAAAATGTTATCTTTAATTGAAAAAAATCATGACGCATCAATGGTATATCCCAAGTATTGCATTTATTTAAATCCCGACGATTCATTTGACAGTTTTGCTGTAAATAATTTCGGAGAATATTTAAGCTCAGATTCTTCGTTTATCCGTGTAAAACATCTCATCAAAGATATTTCAGACTTTGGAATGTTTTACAGTTTATATAAAACAGAATTCTTAAAAATCGCTATCAAAACTTGCGGAGTTTTCCAAAATATTTTGAGCGACTATTCAATTATTGCGTATATGGCTAAAGCGGGGAAAATTATTTCTGAAAACAAATCGATAATATATAGATATATACCTCGTCCAGAAACAGGATACGAACATCTTAAACATATATCAAAACAGCTTGTCGGTGATGAAAGTAATATATATTTGTGGAATCTTATTTGTACGGCAGAATTATATAATTTGGCGCTTTCAATACAGCAACAAGATAATACGAATGGTAGTTATACGAATGAAGTATTAGAAGTAATTTTTTTTAACAAATATAATCCAAATGAATTATTAGAAGCGCTTAATGGTAAATTACCAGTATTATTAAATGATAAAGAATTTATTTTAAACGATTTAAATAAAATTGTTAACAATTTTATAATATCAAATGAAAATAAACAAGTAATTAAAAACAAGTCATATCTATTTGGGACTATAAAAAAAATAATAAAATGTTTTCTGCCATACGGACTTGTTAGACTCATACAAAAAAGTAAAAGTGATAATTAACTAATATGCCAACGCTTTTAACATCTACAGGATACGGTAATACCGGCAGTTCCGCCGCAACAAACATACTGGAAGAATTTGAGCTAGTAAAAAGTTTTGGTAACGCAGAATTTACTTTTGCACACGAACCTGATGGAATTGCCGATCTTGAAAACAGTCTTCTTGAAGGTCATCGCTTAAAAACAGATCTTGCTGTTAAACGATTTCTAAAATTATCACAAGACCTTTCTGCCGATTATAATTATAGAAACTGTTTTAATGGAAAGTTTGAAAAAATCACGAAAGAATATATCAAATCAGTTATTCCTTGTGATTGGGATGGGTGGTGGCATCGTTCTGATGAAACTGAATACTTATCAGAAAGACAAAAGAAAAAAATCAAAATATTAAGAGAATTATATTCTCTTTATCTTCGCGATAATACTTCTTATGGATTATATGAACCTGATAACTGGCAGCCTACATATTGTCCCTTATCAAAAGAATATTACGCCAATTTACATAGCTTAGAATTAAAAAATGACTTTCTTAAAAAAACCAGGAATTTTACCGATAAACTTTTAAAAGAAACCGGTGTTAAGGACAGCAAATATAAATATATACTTCTTGATCAGGCTGTTCCCCCCATTTCTTTTTCTAGATACTTACGCTACTTTACCTCGCCTAAAGTTATTATAGTAGATCGGGAGCCGCGCGATTTATATGTTATGAACAAAGTTTTTTGGGGAAGCGCTTATGTTCCTACAAATGACATACATATTTTTATTAAATGGTATTCACAAACCCGTCAGTCAAGAAAAAATGATTTGTCAGATTTAAATAAAATTGAATCTGGTGAGGTTTTGTTTATGCAATTTGAATCATTTATTTATGAATATGACAGTTCCGTTAAGAAAATTATTAACTATACCGGATTATCATCAAATGAACACAAATACAAATTAAAACATTTTAATCCTGACTTATCAATAAAAAATACGCAAGTTTTTGTTAATTACCCCGAATTACAAAACGATATAAAATTAATTGAACAGAATCTCGGAGAATATTGTTATAATTTTCCATATACAAAAGATAAAACAGAGAAAAAAGAAGAAAAGTATTTTTTCATGGATGAAATAAATCAAAAATTTCATAAAATGAAAAAGAGTTCAAAATTATTAAAAGGAACAAGAAAATATTTTCTTAATATTATTTATAAATATACAAGATTCTACAGAAATACACATGATCCTAATTTAAGAATTAATTTATTTTCTTCAATAAAAATATTTTTAAAATTAATTCTTTGTCCTTTTGAGCTGTTATATTATTATTTAAAATACTTTTAATTATTTATAAAAGCAATGGATAAATAAAAGAATGTTTAATGTTTTTTATACATTAATAATTTTTCCCATAGAACAGGTAATAGAGCTTTGTTATGCCTTTGCTCTTCGTTTTACTAAAAGCCCCGGTTTATCTATTATTGTTTTAAGCATGGCTGTAAGCACGCTTATTCTTCCCATTTATCTTATGGCTGAGAAAAAACAAAAAGAAGAGAGAGACAAACAGAAACAGATGAAGGAGAAAATAGACAAGATAAAAGCGGTCTTCAAAGGCGATGAAAGATATATGCTCACTTCTACTCTTTACAGACAAAACAACTATCACCCAATTTATGCTCTTCGTAACAGCCTTGATTTATTTATACAGATTCCTTTCTTTATTGCCGCCTATCATTTTCTGCATAATCTTGAATTGTTAAACGGACAAAAATTCAAGTTTTTAATTGACTTGGGATCTCCCGACGAACTGCTTGGAGGTATAAACCTTCTTCCCATTCTTATGACGGGTATTAACTTGGTTTCAGGCGCGATATATGCAAAGGAACTTCTTTTAAAAGATAAAATACAGCTTTACGGAATAGCCTTAGTATTTCTTGTCTTGTTGTACAATTCACCTTCGGCGTTGGTGTTATACTGGACATGCAATAATATTTATAACTTAGTAAAAAATATTGTTTTAAAAAATAATAAACTAAAAAAATTAATCTATCCAGCTGTTATTTTGCTGATTTATTGTTTTATAGTTTTTATATTACTATCTCCTCATGAAATTGGAAAATACAAACGTTTTATATTGGTATTTTCCATAGGACTTATAATTCTTCTTCAGTATAGAAAACAAATAACCGAGTATCTCAAAAAAAATATTATTATTAAAAACATCACTCTTACCAACACTAATAAAATCTTTGCCTTATCCATAGCGGGAATATTCTTGCTGATAGGACTTGTAATACCGTCCAGTCTAGTTGCTTCCAGTGTTGAAGAATTTTCATTTATAAAACCGTTTTCCTCTCCCTTGCCCTTTATCGGCATTACTCTCCTACAGTCTGCCGGAATATTATTATGGCTTATTTGCATATACTTTTTATTCAAAAAACAGGTGCGTCAAGTAATGACATTTGTTTTAACTGTAGCACTTGGCATATTTATGGTAAACGTTTTTTTCTTTAATCCATACTACGGTTTTATGACGCCGGATTTGGTTTTTTCATATTTCCACCCCGTTCCGAGAATTGACAAGATAATAAATATCCTTATTCTTTTGTTTTCAGCCGCGATTATAATATTACTTCTATTAATAAAAAAAGAAAAAATACTCCTTGTTTTACAAAGTATTCTTATAATATCGCTTTTATGTTATGGAATAACGAATTTATACAAGATCAATAATAACTTTACAAAAATAAATATGGTTAGGATAACCTCAAATCAAGGAAACCTAGAAGAGCTAAAAAAAACTTATACCCTCTCAAAAAACGGAAAGAATTTGATAATTATTATGCTTGATATGGCTGTATCCGGTTATGTCCCATATATTTTTGACGAAAAACCTGAACTCCTTGATTCGTTTAAAGGTTTTACCTATTATCCTAACACTATTTCATTTGGTCCAACGACATTACATGGTTTGTCGGGTATTTTCGGTGGTTACTACTATACGCCGCTTAACAGGCAGAATAGAAAGAACGAAGATTATTATGATAAACTATATGAGTCTTTACAGGTTCTTCCAAGAATAATGGCGGAATCCGGTTTTAATGTATCTATATACAATTCACAATATATTGACAATTCAGTATATAACAATTATAACAATATGACAGCTGGAAACAATTTAAATATTTATACTCAATATTATCTAAAAAATATTAATCCTATTAGGATAAGAAATTTTTATCAAACTCTTTATACTAACCTTATACGATTTTCATTTCTAAAAACATTTCCAATTATGTTTCATAATTTGTTTTACGACAATGGTAATTATTTTTCATTATTTAAAACATATAACTACGATTTATCGACAATTAATTATTATTCTTCATTATATTTTCTTCCCGATATTACTGAAATTACAAATGATTATTCCAAATATGCTGTTATTTTAACAGCCAACTTGGCTCATGGACCGGAATTTATGCAAACACCTGAATATACTCCTTCCAATAATATTACCAATAAGGGAAACGGTCCATATTCACAAGAAGTTTATTATCATGGCAATATGGCTTCATTCTTGCTTTTTGCAAAATGGTTTGATTTCCTGAAAGAAAATGGTGTTTATAACAATACACGTATTATTATTGTTTCTGATCACGGAAACATGTGGATTACGCCTTTTCCTAATTCCATCAGTTTTCCCGATGTCGATTTTTGGCGTCTTGAAAAATCCATAGCTTTATTATTGGTAAAAGACTTTAATGACGATTTTCAATTAAAGATAGATAATACTTTTATGACAAACGCAGATGTCCCTCATATTGCGGCAGAAGGTTTGATTCAACCGTTAATAAACCCTTTTAACGGAAAAAAAATGCTTGTTGAAAAAGATAACGGTGTAACAATTACAACTAATAAGTTGGTCGATTCTGACAAATTGATTCAGGAAGGAATTAAATCCAATGAGTTGCTTCATGTTAAAAACAATATCTTTGAATTGTCAAATTGGACTAAAGTAAATATTAAAGATTAAAATGATTTTACGGAACAAACCTTTTATTTATGCCTGTGAAGACATGGATCTGCGGCGTTTTGATTCTCATTTAAACTTTATGGAAACAACAACTTATGAAGGAACAATAAAAATTGCCTAACATTTTTTATACATTAATAATTTTTCCCATAGAACAAGTAATAGAGCTTTGTTATGCCTTTGCTCTTCGTTTTACTAAAAGCCCCGGTTTATCTATTATTGTTTTAAGCATGGCTGTAAGCACGCTTATTCTTCCCATTTATCTTATGGCTGAGAAAAAACAAAAAGAAGAGAGAGACAAACAGAAACAGATGAAGGAGAAAATAGACAAGATAAAAGCGGTCTTCAAAGGCGATGAAAGATATATGCTCACTTCTACTCTTTACAGACAAAACAACTATCACCCAATTTATGCTCTTCGTAACAGCCTTGATTTATTTATACAGATTCCTTTCTTTATTGCCGCCTATCATTTTCTGCATAATCTTGAATTGTTAAACGGACAAAAATTCAAGTTTTTAATTGACTTGGGATCTCCCGACGAACTGCTTGGAGGTATAAACCTTCTTCCCATTCTTATGACGGGTATTAACTTGGTTTCAGGCGCGATATATGCAAAGGAACTTCTTTTAAAAGATAAAATACAGCTTTACGGAATAGCCTTAGTATTTCTTGTCTTGTTGTACAATTCACCTTCGGCGTTGGTGTTATACTGGACATGCAATAATATTTATAACTTAGTAAAAAATATTGTTTTAAAAAATAATAAACTAAAAAAATTAATCTATCCAGCTGTTATTTTGCTGATTTATTGTTTTATAGTTTTTATATTACTATCTCCTCATGAAATTGGAAAATACAAACGTTTTATATTGGTATTTTCCATAGGACTTATAATTCTTCTTCAGTATAGAAAACAAATAACCGAGTATCTCAAAAAAAATATTATTATTAAAAACATCACTCTTACCAACACTAATAAAATCTTTGCCTTATCCATAGCGGGAATATTCTTGCTGATAGGACTTGTAATACCGTCCAGTCTAGTTGCTTCCAGTGTTGAAGAATTTTCATTTATAAAACCGTTTTCCTCTCCCTTGCCCTTTATCGGCATTACTCTCCTACAGTCTGCCGGAATATTATTATGGCTTATTTGCATATACTTTTTATTCAAAAAACAGGTGCGTCAAGTAATGACATTTGTTTTAACTGTAGCACTTGGCATATTTATGGTAAACGTTTTTTTCTTTAATCCATACTACGGTTTTATGACGCCGGATTTGGTTTTTTCATATTTCCACCCCGTTCCGAGAATTGACAAGATAATAAATATCCTTATTCTTTTGTTTTCAGCCGCGATTATAATATTACTTCTATTAATAAAAAAAGAAAAAATACTCCTTGTTTTACAAAGTATTCTTATAATATCGCTTTTATGTTATGGAATAACGAATTTATACAAGATCAATAATAACTTTACAAAAATAAATATGGTTAGGATAACCTCAAATCAAGGAAACCTAGAAGAGCTAAAAAAAACTTATACCCTCTCAAAAAACGGAAAGAATTTGATA
>JGI20171J14444_1000564_pt1 | contig 9807 bp, 14 predicted proteins | sample TergutNc150P4_FD_14444 | JGI IMG/M metagenome (IMG submission 14444) | reverse complement strand
GCCGTAATGAGCGTATATGACGAATCCGGTGCAGAACACGTGCTCACAATCAACTTTGTGCATACAGGCAGAGCGGGTGAGTGGGAATGGAAAGCCAGCTTTGCGGGCAAAGAGGACATACTTCCGGGCAGCGGTTCGGGCAAGGTTACCTTTGGGCAAGATGGCACAGTTAGCGCTTGGATATTTGACAACGGCGGCTCTACGCTGCAAGTTGACCCGCACAATGGCTCCAATATGATGAACATAACTTTGAATGTTGGCGGCCCTGGCGACTTTAGAGGCATAACGCAGTTTGCTGGCCCTTCAACAATAAATATTGTATCTCAAGACGGCTACACAACAGGCAACTTGATAGAAGTCACCATAGATGAATATGGACTAATAGAAGGCACGTTCTCAAACGGAACAAACCGCACAATAGCCCAGATAATGATGATTGACTTTGCAAACCCAGGCGGCTTGCTAGACTTGAGCGATAGCATTTACACAACCTCTGCCAACTCCGGCGATCCGGTTTGGGGCCTCCCAATAACGCAAAGCTCCTCTAAGGTAAAACCTGGCGCGGTTGAAATGTCCAACGTTGACTTGTCTGCTGAATTCACCAACATGATAACCACCCAAAGAGGCTATCAGGCAAACAGCCGCGTGATAACGGTTAGCGACACAATGCTAGAAGAACTGGTAAACTTGAAAAGATAACTAGCTGATTGACTTGCTTAGGTTCAAGGGTTTAAAAACCCTTGAACTTTTTTATTTAAAACTGCTATTCATCAGAACTGCTACTTGATTCCTCGGAACTGCTGCTCGGTTCTTCCTCGGTGCTACTGCTGGATACCTCAGAACTGCTACTTGATTCCTCGGAACTGCTGCTGGATACCTCAGAACTGCTACTTGATTCCTCGGAGCTGCTGCTCGGTTCTTCAAAGGAGCTGCTGCTTGATTTGCTGGAGCTGCTGGGTTCTTCAGAGGAACTGCTGCTTGATTCTTCAGAGCTACTGCTTTGGCTGCCAGAGCTGCTGCTGGGTTCCACGGAGCTGCTGCTGTTCAATTTGCCAGAACTGCTGCTCCGTTCATCTTCAAACGGTTCAACTTCGCCGCAACCTATTAGTATAAGAAGTCCGCAAAAAAGCAGGGTGCTGGTTAAGGATATTGCTCTCATAATGAAAAATATAGAAAAAACTAATCTTCTTCAACAGAACCAAGTTGCTTATTGAATTTTGTATTCACCACATTGCGTATGTACGATTTGAAAACGTCTTTGCCTTGCTTGCTTGTGTTGATTAGGTCTAATTTTTTCCATGTATTGGCTCTTCGCTCCAATGAACTGTGGAGCTTGCTGTGAAAATGATTGCCCCAAGAATTGATGTTGTCAAACAAAACTTGGTAAAAAGAGTTCGCTGTTATGATATTTATCGTAACCAAGAAATCATCTATGCTTTTGGCATAATTGATAATTGGGTCGTCTTTCTTGTCGTGTTTTTTTATGTATTTCAGCAATTTTATGGCTAAATAATCCTGTTCCCATCTGCTCAGTTCTGCCAGTTTCGGGGTGTATTTATGAGAATCGTTCAAAAAATCCATTAAACTAAACGGGGGCTTATTATTCTCTAAATCTCTGTTAGGAGCTGGCAGGTAATGATTAACAGCTTCAATTAGAAGTTTGGGGACTTGATTAGAATGAGCTTTGTGTTTTAAAGATACTATTCTATCGTTTTCTATGCCGAAAGTATCAACCGTTTTAAAACTGGTGTGCACATACAACCCTACAACTTTTATACTGCCTCCAGATGTAATAATGATGTTTTTGGATATTTCATTTTCAGCGATAGCGAAAACTTCATAGCCTTCACTTTTTAAGAATTCTATAGCCTCATCTGTTGTATTCGGCTGAAAATGTTGTGCGTGGCTCATATTGGTCTCCTATGGTTGGTTATGCCTATATAAAGAATAATAGAAATTTACTATATTATCTTTGAATTTTCTGAGAGGTTTTAAATATGTCTTCAAAGTCCAGCAGCGAGCTTACGCATTTAAGCACTTCTACCGTGATAGAAGGTACCATAGATTTGGAGAACGATATCCGCATAGCCGGCTCTGTCGTTGGCAAAATAAACACAAGAGGCACACTTATAGTTGAGCAAACTGGTAAAATTAAAGGCGAAATAAAGGCAAATGCCGCAACCGTAGCCGGCAGAATCCAAGGCAACATAGAGTGCGATGGCCTAATGACACTGGAAAGCCGCTCCTGTTTCGTTGGCGACATAAAAACCCGCCAAATTGTGATAAACGAAAACGCCGAATTTCAGGGAAATTGCGCAATGCCTATAAGTGCTGCCGGAGAATGAGCTTATACAGCTTATCACCTCGCCTCACAAGCTCCTTAACCGGAATTGAAAATAAGCAGCCCTTTTTGACTTGCGAAACGCTTTTTCCGCCTTCTTCTCTTAATTCCTCTGCTTTTTGCTCCAAAACCCCTGTGGTGGAGCCTATTATCAGTATATCTTCGCCCAAATGGAGTTCTTCTCCTGTTTCAAACAGAATTTCCGCTACTTTTATGTTTGAAAAGTAGTTTGTGACCTTTCCCAGATAGACCTTTGAGGTGAGGGCTTTTGTTCCGTGAACATCAGACCACTCTCCGAGCCTCTGCCCCAGGTAATAGCCATTCCAAAAACCCCTGTTGAAAACGGTTCCAAGCCTCTCTCGCAAGCTCTTTGCTTTTTCTTCCGTCAAGGTTCCAGCAAAGTGACTATCCACGGCTTGCTTGTAGCACTCAACCGTTGTTTTAACATATTCGGGCGCACGCGCCCTGCCTTCAATTTTAAGGATGCTAACGCCTGCTTCTATAATCTGAGCCAAAAATTCAATGGTGCATAAATCCTTTGGCGACATTATATATTGGTTGTCTATTTCAAGTTCTTCGCTTGTTTCCAAATCTTTCACCGAATAGCATCGCCTGCAAACCTGAAAACAATCGCCTCGGTTTGCGGAATGATTGTAGTGGTGCAGGCTCAAATAGCATTTGCCAGAAATTGCCATGCAAAGCGCGCCGTGGCAAAAAATCTCAATTTTCACCAAATTTCCAGAAGGCCCCTTTATTTGCCGCTTTTCAATTTCCTTGATTATATCCGCAACTTGGGAGATTGTAAGTTCGCGAGCCAGCACCATAACATCGCAAAAAGCGGAAAAAAATTCCACCGCTTCTATGTTTGAAATATTGAGCTGAGTTGAGGCGTGTAGCTCAATTCCTTTTTTGCGCGCATAGCTTAAAACCGCCATATCAGAGGCTATTATCGCGTTTATTCCGTTCACCGCCGCCGCATCAACTATTCGCCGCATTTGCTCCATTTCGTTATCGTAAATCACGGTGTTCAAGGTCAAATAACATTTCACATTTTTTTCTTTGCAAATATTGCTTATTTTTGCCAAATCTTCCAAACTGAAATTATTTGAATTTCTAGCCCTCATATTCAAATTTTCCGCGCCAAAATAAACCGAATTCGCCCCCGCATTTATAGCCGCCATAAGAGACTCATAAGAACCCGCCGGTGCCATTACCTCTATTTTATTTTGCATTTTGAATAAAGTAGCAAAAGTTTTATTCTATATTCTTTATAGTTTGGAGATAAATATATGTTAGATGCAGATATAAAAAAATTTAGGGGTAACCTTGTTCTTCAATTAGAAAATGCAAAAGACCAAGAGCTTCACTGGGAGGCAAAAGCCTACGCGGAATGTATAACTATGTTAGACTCCGTCCTCAAGAAAAACGGCATTGAAGTTAATTAGCCCGCTTCGCACACAAAGCGCAATTTCGTGCTTTTCTTTATATAAACCTTGCAAGTTCCATATTTTCGCATTTGGATACGAGCTGCTTTTTAAAACGGAAAAAAATTCGCCACCCATGCACTTATAGTAGGCTTCCTTTTTTGTCCATAAGGGATAAAATGTTTCTGCTTTCTTTGCAATTTCGCCCTCTGCAAAAAATCTTTTTGAAAGAGCTTCAAAATTTTTCTCTTTGTAAAACTCCAAATCTATTCCAACATCGCACTCCTCGGAATATGCCAAAACGCACTCGCCATTGCTATTGCTCCAATTCACAAAACCCATTCCGGGCGGCAAATAAGGCTTGCCAGAAGAACTCATCGTTATGTGGATTTTTTCTTGCTTTAAAATTTGCCCCAAAACTTTCAATGGCCATTTTTTCAAATGCTCGCCCAAAGGCATCGCGTACAAAAACACGGAACCTTCAGGAACACGCAATATCAACCAAGGTTCAGGCATAATGGAGATAAGGGGATTCGAACCCCTGGCCTACGCATTGCGAACGCGTCGCTCTACCAACTGAGCTATATCCCCAAGGTCAGTGAGGAATATAGAAACTTTAAAATTCCCGTTTGGCAGGCTTTCCAAAGAACCACGTCTATATAGCCTTTGTTGAGTTTTGTCGCTTTTTCTATTTGCGCAAACATTTTATCGCAGAGAATTTTCACCTCTTCGTTCAAAGGAAAACCCTCTTTCAAATTTGATTTGTAGAGAGCTATTGCGAGCCGTTGAATCCATACATCGTATTTAACTTTGTTGATGCCCAAATTTCGCGCAAGGTGGTTTTTTGTTATCTCGCCTATGTGCGGCAATTTGCCCAAGTAATTTAATTTTTCATCTTCTGTTTTTAGTTTGTAAAATCCGTCTCTGAAATTTTCCCTGTTGTTCCAAATTTTAATTATGGCTCTTATCTTATTCACATTCCCAAAAATTTTGAGCAAATTTTTTTCACAAATTTCCCCCCCGTTATGTATATAACTCATTATTTCCAAAAATTTTTTCTTAGCGATTTTTTGTCTAAAACCTCCCGCCAAAATGACATATATGCATTCTTCGGCATATTCTCCCGCATTTAAGGCGGGAGGTTTTATTAATCTTTTTTTTATCGTCTCAAAGCTATCTTTATCTTCGCCTATTCCACTTTCTATAAGATGCTTTTCAATTTTAAAAAAGAGAGCAGCATCTATTTTAGTTATATTTTTCACTTCAACACAATTTTAACTATCTGTTTCTGCGAATCGGACTTTGCCACTGCGTAATAAACGCCCACTTTCTGCTTTCCCAAGCTAATGGTGGTAGTTCCTTTCAACACCTTCTGGCTCAACACCTGTTTGCCGTTTATATCAAACAAATATATTGTAGCATTTTTGTCAGAAGCTATGCGCAGGTTGCGAGCAAAATTAACCACACTCAAACCAACTACAGGTGCCCTGTTGTAGGATATGATTGGGTCGGTTTCGCCGCTAGAAGAACTTGAGGTGCCCGAAGGACTGGAAGTGGCAGTGCCAGATGAGCTGGATGTATCACCCGAAGGGCTAGAGGTGGCAGTGCCAGACGAGCTGGAGTCGCCGTTGCTAGAGGAGCTAGTGCCAGACGAGCTGGATGCGGCAGTGCTGGAAGAGCTTGGTAAGACGATAGGAGCAGTGCAAGCAGGATTGGAATATACAGTTTTGCTGGGGCTGTTAGCTGCACAATTTGCGATTGCGGCCTCGCAAGTAGCGGTTACAGTGCCTCCAGCACCACTCTTATCCGTACTGATAACTCCACAAGTTTCCCATTTACAATACTTACCTGTGCATATATCTTCTGCTGCTGCTGCCCAAGCAAAACCCGCAGTAGGGGCCACATCACCCGTCATTGCACCACTTACCAAACAAGCTACATTTCCTATCATCAGATTGTAACTAGTAGCTGTTGCTGCTGCTGTTTCCGTACCCCAAACAAGTTGTTCAGCAATACTCAAATCTACTGAAGTTTTATTGCATCCATTAGCTGCTGTGACTTGAACAAGATCGCTAAGCGATATGGTTTTTTTGTTCCAGTTAGGTGAGGCAGGTACAGAAGCTCGCCATTTATTATTCCATTTAACAGTGCCAGTACAATTAGATTCACCATATTCTAAATTGACATCATGAGCACCACCTTTATACCAATAAGAAAAACCCTGCGTACAGTCCGTAATGGATTTGTCATTTGCAGCACCTTCACCTAATTTTTTAACACCAATAAATACACCGCTACTTGCTGATATTGAAGCATTTATTATCTTCCCCACACCTTCGTTGACAAAATCTTTACTTCCTTCGGAATAAGGATTTGCAGGATTATCAAGCGTAACTGTCCCATACGTATAACCAAACACATAATTTTCAGCTCCCCAAGCTACTTTATTACCATTAGAAACAGAAAAGATGTAATAGCTGTCCGCTGCGAATAGGCTACCAGCCATAAGCCCAAGTGCAACTATTCCGCACGCCAGTTTGTTCATAAAACCTCCAAATTACTTGCACAAAATATACAAAAAAATGACAAAAATGTGAAGAGATTGAGAATTTTTTGGGTTTTAGTGTGAGGAATATCACGGGTAATGCGGGTTTTTAGGAAAAACTGAAAAAAAAATATCTATATTTTATCTTATGAATACGACATATTTAAATAGAGACATCCGGAATAACTTTCCAGCTATCAATGATTCTCTAACTAGGCTTTATTCTACTGGCAGTGTAGAACTCCAAGAAGGCTGTTATGTAACAGAGGAAGATTTGATTGCCGAAGAAGAAAAATTCAAAAATTATAGCTTTGTTTCATAAAGGTTTTTTATGAATGACAAAAAAGAGCGCGTTAAGGCTTTATGTGATGATTTTGAGCAAGCCGATAAAATTATCCAAGATGTAAAAAGCGTTACAAAGAAAGAAGTAATACCTGCAATATCCCAATTGAGATATGCAGGCTGGCATTTGGCCCGTTGGTTAAATTTATACATAGAAGGAAAAGAGGGAGAAGATTCTGAAAGAGAATTTTCAGAAGTAACGGAGCATTCTAAAAGAGCTTTATTTGACGCGGCAAGACACGGAATATTGTTTTGTATGAGAGGTATAATGGATTTCAGAGATATGTATGGTGGAGAAATTCTACCTGAAATTATCAATGAATATTCTGAAAAAATGCTTAAAGCAGAGGAATCAAGAAAATTTTTAATATCTGTATCTAATGAAGAGAGAAAAGTTAGAGCAGAGGCCTGTTATAAGCATTTTCTTACAATAAGGGATATTTTTCAAGAATTGATTTGTTGCCAGCCTGACCTTAATAAATTGAGAGACAAAAAACAAAACGAAATAGAAATGAAGCAAAAAGAAATAGAGATTTTGAAGAAAAGACATAAGCAATTGGTTATAATTTCAATCACAAGTATTCTTATTATGATAATAACTACCGCAATAGCGTTATTTTTCAAATAAAAATCATAAATCTTGCTATATTTACTCTAAATGCTCACTAAAAAAACATTCAAAATTGGCGGATTGCAGGTGCTGGCAGAGCGCAAAAGGGTGCGCAGTATTAGGCTTTACTTTTCGCAGAAGGATTTACAGGCACATTTAACCATTCCTTATTACGCAAGCGAAAAATTCGCGATTGATTTTTTGAGCAAAAATTATGAGTGGCTAAAAAGGACAATGGAAAAAATAAAGGAAAACCCGCCTCCTGCCCTGAGGCAGGAGCAGGAAATTTCAAAAGCAGAAATGGAAAAACTCAAAAAAATCATCTCAAATTTGCTCCCCCAATGGGAATTTAGGCTTGGGGTCAAGGCAAAAGACTGGAAATTGCGCAAAATGAAAACCCAATGGGGAAATTGCAAAATGAAAACCAGAGAGATAACTTTCAGCACAGGCTTAATAAAAAAACCACTCCGATGCATAGAATACGTAGTAGCCCACGAACTCGCACATTTAATAGAAGCAAACCACTCCGAAAAGTTTTACGCCGTTATAGCAAAGCACTTTCCTTATTGGAAGGAAGTGCGAAAAGAGTTGAATGGGTAATAATTTTACTATATTTATCTTGTGAGATCATTTATTGATGAAGATGAAGAAGAAGTACCAGACAAAGGCAAGGTACAGTACGAACACATGAAGCGTGTTCGCGCGCAGATGGCCGCCGAAGAGGAGGCTTTGAAGCGTTTAAAAATTATTAAAGGACTTGAAGAAGAGAAAGAGAAGAAGAGAAGGAAAAAAAAAGCAAAAAAACAAAAAGAAGAATTACCAGACGAGAAAAAACTTGAAATAATGCGCAGTTATCAATTTTTAATTGGGTTCCTTGGGCTTATCGGTGTAGGCATAATTGTTTGGGGCATCAAGATTCCTATGCTTCGCTTGGTATTTTCCAAAGATTTCGTTATAGTAATAGATATGATATTCCTGGGGAGTTTAATGGCCATTGGGTGCGTAATTGGGATAATAGGCTTTCAACACAGACACGATAGAATAAGCGATAGAATAATTGCTAAAGAACGCATGGAACTTGGAATCAAAAGAAGAAGATACAACAGCTAAAATTTCTATATTCTCTTTATGGAAAAATTAATAGCAATCTCATTAACGCTGCCGGTATTTGCAATGGCTCAAGAGGCACCGGAGCAGCAACCTTCTATGTTCGGTTCTTTTATGCCCATTTTGCTCATGTTTGTTGTGATGTATATATTTTTTATACTTCCAAAACAAAAAGAGGGCAAAAAAACAGAGCAAATGCGCAATTCCCTTAAAAAAGGCGATAAAGTTCTGACGGCGGCAGGCATTGTAGGCGTAGTTGCTCACATAGACGAGCGTTTTGTCAGCATAAAAACAGGCGATACAAAAATTGATTTTGAAAAAGCAGCTATTGTTAAACTCTTGGAACCCGATTCAGAAAAAAAACACGAGGCCGATAGTAAGTGATTCTTCCGATTAGCATTTATGGTTCTCCAATTTTGAGAAAAAAAGCCGAACCAGTTGAGGAAATAACCCCTGAACTTGTGGAATTGGCAAATAATATGCTTGAAACAATGTACAAAGCTAACGGAGTTGGCTTGGCTGCGCCCCAAGTTGGCAAAAACATTCGTCTTGTTGTTATAGACCTCTCAAAAGAAGAAGAGGAACGCAGACCCATAATCCTTTTCAACCCAGAAGTTGTGCCCGAAGAAAGCGAGAATCCCGTGGAAACAGACGAAGAAGGCTGCCTTTCCGTGCCCGATGTTTGGGCAAACGTTTCAAGGCCCGGCAAGGTGCGCTTAACTTACACAAATGAAAAAGGCGATAAAGTTGTTCTGCAAAACATAACCGGCAAATTTGCCCGCTGTGCCCAGCACGAACAAGACCATTTGAACGGGGTTTTATTCGTCGACAAAATATCCGTTGCAGACAAAGCTATGAACGCATCTAAATTGAAAAAAATGGCAAAGGAGAATAAATAAAAAGCCTATTCCTCTGGCAGCTCTGCGTTGTGATAAACATCTTGCACATCTTCGTTGTCTTCTAGTTTATCTATCATTTTGAGCAGCTTCTGGGCATCTTCGCCTTCTAGCTTAACGGTGTTCTCGGCGGCGTAGGTTATTTCTGCCGAGAGCATTTCTATTTTTGCGTTTTCCAAAGCCTTGGTAACAGCCTCAAAAGTTTCTGGTGTTGTTTCAATTTCGTAAACCCCGTCTTCGGTTGCAAGGTCGTTTGCGCCAGCTTCCAAAACCAAATCCATAATTTTGTCTTCGGGGCAAGCAGAAGCGTCCACAACCACAATCCCTTTCTTTTTGAAATTCCAGCTTACAGAGCCTTCGGTGCCCATGTTCCCGCCGTTCTTGCTGAATATGTTTCTTATGTCTGCAACGGAGCGTGTGCGGTTATCGGTTAGGCACTGCACAAGAATTGCGCAACCCGCGGGGCCATAGCCCTCGTACATAGGCTCTTCCATATTTGCGCCGGAATTTCCGCCTATGCCTTTGGCTATTGCGCTCTCTAT
>JGI20171J14444_1000561_pt1 | contig 9838 bp, 11 predicted proteins | sample TergutNc150P4_FD_14444 | JGI IMG/M metagenome (IMG submission 14444) | reverse complement strand
ATTGAGGATTTTTATCGAAGAGGTCGCAAACCAGTGAGTAGGTTTCGATTAATTTAAGTTGCATTTCGTTTGACATAATAGGTAATTGTTGATTTTTAGACCTCTAAATTACTAAAAATCAACGATATATGCAACTTTTTTAAAGATTTTTAAATATAAAATTAAATAAAAAAACGGGCTTTTTTAACCCGTGATTCGCATAAATATCAGTACCTTTGTGCTTTTTCAGACAACAATGCGCGGGTGGGCGGGTTGTTGCAGGGAATGTGTGTTTAACAAAATATTTGACCTGAACAAATTATTCGGGTTAAAAATATTAAAAAAACATATAAAGCAATAAACACAAATCATAGTAAATTTTATTTTTTTATTTTCGGCTGCAAATGTAAGAACTTTTTTTTTGAATGAACAAAATATTTTTTAAAAAAAGTTAATAATTTGGTTGTGTTTTTAAAAATTCGGCAAGTTTTTGCAATGCCAATGCTCTGTGGCTGATTGCATTTTTCTGGTTTTCGGTCAGTTGCGCAAAACTTTGAGTGTAACCATCTGGAATAAAAATCGGGTCGTAACCAAATCCTGTTATTCCGCGCGGTTCGGTGGAAATCTTCCCCCTGATTTTTCCTTCAAAAACAGATTCTTTTCCATTGAAAATCAACGCAATAACAGTACTAAACTGTGCTGCGCGGTTTTCTTTTTCTTCGAGCAAATGTAAAACTTTTTGCACATTTGCAAGCGAATTTTTATCTTCGCCTGCAAAACGTGCTGAAAAAACTCCCGGTGCGCCGTCAAGCGCATCAATTTCAAGTCCTGTATCGTCCGAAAAGCAATCTACGCCGTATTTTGCCGCAACAAAACGCGCTTTGAGCAAAGCATTTCCTTGTAGTGTGTCGGCAGTTTCGGCTATATCTTCAAAGCAGGATAATTCGCTCAAACTCACAATTTTAAAATCATTGCCCAAAATCGCGCGCGCTTCACAAAGTTTGTGCGCATTATTTGTTGCAAAAACAAGTTCTCTCATTGTTAAGATTTAAACAATTTCTTCTAAATTATGCTTTTGCCAATACAATCATCCCTATAATAGTTGCGATAATTACGCCCCAAATAAACACAAGAGCGTACTGCTGAATGCGCCCGCTTTGCAAACCTTTAATTTTTTCAGACGAATAATTAGAAACTGTTGCCAGACCATTCATCGCTCCGTCTATAACGTGGCGGTCGAACCATGCAATAGGCGTAGAAACATTGCGGAAAATTATTTTTTTTGTAATAAAAATATAAATATTATCAATATAAAAACGATTGCTTGCCGCACGATAAAGCGACGGAAATGCAGCGGCAAATTTTTGCGGCAATGTTTTGGGTTTCATATACATAATGGTTGCAATTGCAATTCCGATTACCGCAATTGCTATGCTGATTGCTGCAACAGTCCAATTCAAATGAATATGATACGGCTGCCCGTCTGCCGAAACAAATTCTCCAAAAGGAATAAAGCCTGCAAAAATTGTTATCACTGCAAAGAAAACCAGCGGAAACGCCATTGAAAATGGGCTTTCGTGCGGAGTATGTCCGTGTTCAACTTTATATTCTTTTCCCCAAAAAATATTAAAATATAAACGGAACATATAAAACGCTGTAAGTCCTGCGGTGAAACTCATAATGATTCCTACCCAAATATTTTTATCAAAAGCGGCGGCAAGGATTTCGTCTTTGCTGAAAAAGCCCGAAAATGGCGGAATTCCCGCAATCGCAAGGCAGAAAATCAAAAATGTAAAATGCGTTATTTTCATATACTTGCGCAAACCGCCCATATCTTTCATCTCGTTGGAATGAACGGCGTGGATAATTGAGCCCGCGCCCAAGAATAATCCCGCTTTAAACATTGCGTGAGTAAAAAGATGAAACATAGACGACATATAACCCGTTCCGTGATGTCCCTCGTAGCCTGAAACTCCAAGTGCAACCATCATAAATCCGATTTGTGAAATTGTAGAAAACGCCAAAACGCGCTTAATATCTGTTTGAGTGCAGGCAACTGTTGCTGCATATAATGCTGTAAATGAGCCAACTATCGCAATCCCGAAAAGAACTTCGGGTGCGTATTGAATATAAACAAAGAACAGACGTGCAACCAAATAAACGCCAGCCACAACCATTGTCGCCGCGTGGATTAATGCAGACACAGGCGTTGGACCTTCCATTGCATCGGGCAACCAAACGTGCAGCGGAAACATTGCCGATTTGCCTGCGCCGCCAATAAAAATTAATCCTAAAGCCCACGCAAGTACCGAGCCGCCCATAAAAGTCAGTCCGCTTGCCGAAGCGAAAATCTGTTCGCCGCCGTTTGTTAGTTGCTGAAAATCAAATGTTTTTGTAAAAAATGAAAGCAATAAAATTCCTATCAGAAAGAACATATCAGCAAAGCGCGTAACGATAAACGCCTTTTTTGATGCGCGAACAGCCTCTGGCTTTGTGTAATAAAATCCAATCAGCAAATATGACGAAACGCCGACAAGTTCCCAAAAAATGTACATTTGGAAAATATTTGTTGCCACAACCAAGCCGAGCATAGAGAAAGTAAAAAGCGACAAAAACGCAAAATAACGTTGAAAACCTTTTTCTCCGTGCATATAGCCGTTGCTGTAAATATGCACCATCAGCGAAACGGTTGTAATCACAACGAGCATCATCACAGAAATCGGGTCGAGCAAAATCCCCAAGTCTATTTGCAAATGTTCGGTAAAACGCAGCCATGTGGTTTTCATCACAATGGTTTCAAACGCGCCGTTTGCGCCGCGCCCCGCTGTAAAATACTGAAAAGCGCAAACATACGCTAATGCTGTAATAATTCCCAGTGAAACCGTTCCGATAATTCCCGAAACTTTCGGTTTCAGTTTGCTGTCCATCAATCCCAAAAATATAAAAGTAACAAATGGCAGCAGTAAAATTAAAAGTGTGTAAGACATATTTTTAAATTATTTTTATTCGTAATATTCAAATGTTCTTTTTTCAATGTCGCGAGGTATCTTTGCATCGCCTCTATATGTTGTTTTTTCAATCCAATTACCTTTTGCATCGTATTTGTATTCGTAAAAATATTTATCAGATAACCTACCGACAAAATAACATCAAGATTGTAGTATTCAATACTTCTCAAAACTTCTCTATTTCCTTCAATTTGAAGTGTAGCAAAATTTGCGACAACTGAAAATTTTGCCAATTCTTCTTTAAGCGCATTATTAATATGTTTCCAATCGTTTTTATATCTCTATCGAACAAAATAGACATTTGCTGACGGTTCAGCCAAACCGTTTCATTTTCCAACCTGACTTCAAGTTCTATTGTGCTATCTGGTTGATATAATATTATTTCGTTTTGGTTATTTTGCATAAAAAAAATTAATACTTCATTTCATTATTAACCTGCTAACCTTATATTTATAATAAAAATTTTGTAAATATAGGAGTCCCATATATTTTAATTTTTTTTCGCGTGCAAAATTACTAAAAACGCTATGGTTTGAAAACACTTCTTAAATATTTTTTTAAATATGCGTTACAAAAAGCGGTGTGTTGGCTTTTAAAACCATTTTGTAAGCCAAACTCGGATTGAAAATACGTGAAAGCAAATTGCGTTTTTTTGCATTAAAAGCAAGCAAATCAATTTTATTTTCTGCCAAAAAGTTGGTTACAGCCGCAGTGTTGCTTTGCGAATTGACAATTTTATAATTTGTCGAAATATTTTTGTAATGTGTTGAAAAATAAGATTTTATGCCTTCAAGCATAATTTGGTCCCATTGCTGTTGTTTTTCAGAAATATGCAGGAAAAAAATTTCAAGTTTTTTATTTTCAAATAAATCCAAAAGCGCGTCAATAGCGATTAAATCTTTTTGGTCGAAATTTGTAAGAAACGTAATGCGTTGAATATCTTCAATATTTGCCAGCGGCAACTGAATTGGCACAGCAAACACAGGAGATACGCTCGCATCAAGTACTTCGCCTGTAACGCTTCCTATCAATTCTTCGGAAATTGTTCTGCCGCGCGTCCCCATTACAACAAGGCGCGGGCGATGTTGCTTGCAATAATTAATTATTTCTTCATCGGCAACGCCTTCCACAAGTTCGATATTAAACTCAATATCAGGAATTTCGCCTTTTGCAATTCGCTTTTTCAGCAGATTTTCAAAATTCTGCCTGTCCGCTTCCGCCATTGTACTGAGGCGGCGGAACTGATCAGAATTGCTCAAAGTGTAAATATTTGTATCTCCAAAAGTTGAGATATTATAAGGAGGCACGGAATAAACGTACAGCAACACGATTTTTGCTTTCAAAGCATCAGCAAAAGCGAAACCGAAATCAATGGTTTTTTGTACAAAATCGGCAAAATCAATCGGAATAAGCACAAAAGTTTGCTCCTTTGATTTGACATTTTTTTGCGTTTCCCACGCTTTTTCAACTTCTTCTACAATGCGCAACGCACGCGGCAAATCATTTTCGGCAATGCGAATGCGCACTCCTACACCCACAGCGGGAACATCGGCGTTAATATTCTGAATTGAAGTTTCTATGCCGTTGCGTTCAAGTTCCTGTTTGATTTTTTCAGCGCGTTTGGACGTGCGTATTGCAAGTGTTACAAGTGTTTTTTCCATAAAAAATTATCATCTTCGGCTTCCGCCCAAAAAAATCATTATATAATAAAGCAATGTTGCCAACGAGCCAAGCGCAGCCACAACATAAGTGTAAGCGGCTGATTTTAAGGCATCTTTTGCTTGCGGATATGTTTGACGGTCAACAATGTCCGATTCTTCGAGCCAGTTCAGTGCGCGGCGGCTGGCATCAATTTCCACAGGCAAAGTTACAAAACTGAAAAGCGTTGTCATTGCAAAAAGTATAATTCCTGCCAGCAAAAGCGCAGGGAAAACTTTCAAAAGGAACATTCCGCCGAGCAAAATCCATGTTACATATTTTGACGAAAAACTTACCGCAGGCACAAGGTTTGAGCGCAAGTTCAGCGGCGCGTATGCTTTTGCGTGCTGCAAAGCGTGTCCGCATTCATGTGCAGCAACTGCGGCTGCTGCAATGCTGTTTGAGGCATAAACGCTTTCGCTGAGATTTACCGTTTTGTCGGTCGGGTTGTAATGGTCAGTCAGATGTCCGTTTGTATGTGTAATTGTAACATCATAAATGCCATTTTCGCGCAGCATTTTTTCGGCAACATCGCGTCCTGTCATTCCATTTAAAGTTGGTATGCGCGAATATTTTTTGAATTTCGATTGCAAACGCGCCTGTACAATCCAACTTAAAAGGGCTACTCCTATAAAAATTATCCAATATATATCCATAATATTCTGAAAGTTAAAAAATTAAAAAATTGACAATAAAAATCAAGCGCAAAATTACAAAATAATTATGAATTTAAAAATTAAAATTCAAAAATCATTGTTTGCAACAAAAATTTCAGGCATTGCTTTTTTGCAATGCCTGAACTGTAAAAACTTTTTGCTAATTTATGCGAATCACGGGTTAAAAAAGCCAGTTTTTTATTTAATTTTATAGTTAAAAATCTTTAAAATCAAAGAAATTCATAATTTTGCCCGCCATTACTTGCACGATTGGTTTCCAAATTTAACTTCATATAAGAAATTTAACAACCGATTAAATATCTTAAACCCAATATTTTACGATATATCTCTTGATATTATCTCAAACAATATTCCCGAAAATGCGCAATTGCAAACTCAAATGATTGATTCTTTGCCCATTATTACTTGCAAACAACGGAATCGAACAGCAAAAGTTGCTATAGATTGCGTTGATAAAGGTTTCTGTTCCTCAAAAAAAATGTACTATTATGGTCTGAAATTTCACTTGCTTGCTTTTCGTAGAAAAGGGACTGTCCCTTTTCCTAATAAAATTTATTTTTCTGCCGCTTCTGAGAGCGATTTATCCATTGTCAGAGAATTAAATTGGCTTGATAATCTGCAAAATACAGATATTTTTGCAGATAAAATTTATATGGACAAAGATTATTTTGAACCCCGAAAACAATATATTCAATTGGAACTTTTTACCCCAGTAAAAGTGGTAAAGGACACACCTGAATGTCTTAAATTGCGGGATTGTGCTTACAATAAGATTTTTTCCGCTGCTGTTTCTAAAGTTCGACAACCTATTGAATCGTTTTTTAACTGGTTTATTGAAAAATCAAATATTCAAAATGCATCTAAAGTTCGTTCTAACAATGGTTTATGGTTACATTGCTTCGGAAAACTCGCCATTGCATGCTTAACTTTTTTATTTTAACCCGTGATTCGCATAAATAAATTTATTTAAAAAGAAAGATTGTCATTTTCTTGAACACTGTCTTCAATCATCGGGGGTGGTATAAATTTCATTGGCAATGGAAAGAAAGGGTATCGTCCACAAATACTATCAATAGTAGAAAATGTATTAAAACTGTCTTCAATCATCCAACATATTGAATTTGAATAATTTCTTACTTTATTGCGTTTTACAGAATTACCAAACGAATTCAACACATATCGCTCTATACCTGAATATATATAAACTCGTTTATTATTGGAACTAAGCATATAAACAATTGGTTGCTGATTATAATCAGAATTTTCCTGCTCCATAAGCGAATTATCTCCTCCAAAAAGGATTAATGTTAAATTATAAGGGGTTGTTTTATCAATATATAATTCATAAAACTGAAAATTTTCATATTTATTGGTAAATGAATCTATTACTTGTTTTAACTCCTTTTTTAATTCCAATTTGTAAGGAGTTTTGTGTGCAACACAAGAATAAATTGCAAAAACAAATAAAATTAATGTAAGATATTGTTTTTTCATACTGCAATTATTTTTTATATTCTCTACGATATGCTTCTTTATATGCCTTTGTCAATACTGGCGAATACTGTACTAATGAATGTTTTCCATTGATTAAATTGGCAATTGTTGTTACTGCAAGTTGAATAAAATAACTTTGCGGATTTGGTCCTGAAATTACATAACTTACTCCTCCTCTATCATCCATTTCTAACACATAGACAGGTTTATATGGTGTTGCTATTGCAGCAAATCCAGCATCACCATAAGTACCTTCAAAATTAAAATCACTTGGTCCGCCACCGCCAGGGTGTGTATGTACAGTTGCAATCGTATTATATGTATTTCCAAGGGCATCTGTTACATTTCCTTTGTTAAAACTGTAACCATAATCACTCGGATCAACTCTACTATAATTTATAGTACTGTGATTTTTATAATCAGGTAGCACAAGAGTGCCTTTATCGGTCAAAACTGCCATTGATTCTTCTGTTGTTTGATTTGTTCTATCTATCATTCTTGCGTATGCAGCACTTTCGTTTGCAAACATAATGCTTCCATCAGCACGAAAGTTTGCAAACATATTACCTTTGCTATCATTTATACGTGCTGTTACTCCAACATATTTTTCTCCTTCTGCCAAAATTGAAGATTGATTTTTTGCTGTTAAATTAGGATTATATTGATATTTTCCTTCTTTGTCTGCATACCAATCTCTACCATCAGGGTCTATGGCGTTAATAGGATTATTAGCACAATAAGCATACGGACTTATATTTGGATACTTCTCCTGCATTGGGTCTGCTGATAACCACAAACTTACTCTCGGCTCATAATACTTTGCTCCATAGTAGTACAGCCCTGTTTCTTCATCAAGTTTTTTGGCATTAAAGAGATAAGTCGTATTCCACTTATTATTTCTTTCTTCAATAAAGACCTCACCAAATGGCACGTATTCAATATGCTGTACTATATTTCCGTCTAAATCAGTAATTAGAGAAGTACTTCCCAAGTGAATGTGTTTTGTATAATTTCTGCCTTTACTTACAGACATACCCTTATCAGCATTCTTTTTTAAAATGCTGATAAAGATAATTATATGTATCTGTAAAATTCTCATTTTTTTATCACTAAATTTGAAACATTATTAAATCTTTTCATAAGATTATTACAGGCATCCATCATTTCATAAAAATCAAATGCTCTATATTCGCCATATTTTGCATAGTTGTTTATTCTTTCTTTTATAAGTTCAAATTCTTCTCGTTTGAAAAACGGCATTATGTAAGCAATTACATTTTCAATTTTATCAAACAAGTCGCAATTCAACGCTAAAAAGAACTTTACATTTCCATTATTCAAAAATAATATGCAATGATATGCTATTCCTCCTTGCCTGTTACAGAAATGATAAATATGATTTTCTTTAAACTGAATCACCCTGTCATCTTTCGTTATGGCATTTTTAAAATATTGATAATTAGTTGTATCTGCCAAATCGTGAATAAAAAATTCCTCAAAATTACCATTTTCATCTATCTTTGCATAGTCCAAACCGCTTAAATTATTTAAAATAATAACTATATTATTTACAATAGTATCTTTATCATAAGTAATATTTCGATTATTTTGACCATACCCCATTGTTGATATAAAAAACACCAACACTAACGTAAAAATATTTATTTTCATAACTTATTTACTATTTATATATTCTTCTATCACTTCTTTTGTTACCTGATATGCTGCAGGTTCATAATTATAATTATTTTGCACTCCATTTTGTACATCTTTTGTCCTTTGAATTGCCTGAGGATCTGTATCGTGTTTCATTTCGTGTGAAGCCGTTGCAATAACTTTTATTTCAAAGGAAAGATCTTTGTATTGCGTATCTAAATATTTTTTATCATATGCATACTGCATGCCGCCATCGCCCTCTAAAATAGTTTTCTCAAAGATTGTTATTGTTGCGCCCTTATATTCACCATTATTTGTAAAAGCAACTTCATCAATGAATTTTTGATTTTCAACATCATATCTGGCAGGTATTCCTTCTTTTGTATGAGGTTGATGTAATCCTGTCAATGTTCCTCCAAATTCATGTACAGAATAATCTTCAGTGTTATAAACAAAATAAACTTTTGTTTGATTTTTATGAATTTCCTTAAATGCTGCTTTCCCTGATATGCTACCTGATTCATTTAACAGTCCAACGTATTTTTGTAAATCGGCAGAAGCATTACTTGATAAAACAATTTTTCCACTTTTATCCTGCCTATAAGTAACCATTTTTCCGTCAGTTCCTACCCAATATTTTCCTGTTGGATCAATTCTCATTATAGGATTATTAGCACAATAAGCATACGGACTTATACTGTAATATTTTTCTGCGTGCGGGTCAATACTTGTAAATCTTGGTACTGCTCCCAGCCGTATTCTTGCATTGTAGTCAAAACTGTCGTACCCGAACATTTCTACAAACTCTTTGTTGTTATAGGTATAGGGCTGTATCTGTGCGGTTTCGTATTTCCAGGGCAAACCTGAGGGGTAATAATTGGTTACCTGAACTGTCTGATTCCTTCCTGCGTTCCAAACTTCTCTATTGTTTCCCAAATGGTCGCGCCTGAAATAAAAGAATTTATTATCAGAAACATATCCTTCGGCATTATGTATGCGTGTAGCCGTTATATTTTCCTTTCTTCTTTTAATATCAAAAAGATATTCAACTGTACCCCTCTTTCATTCATAGAATGTAGCGGAATACTGATTATCGGGCTGCCTGTAAATAAACTCACAGGCAAATCGCCATATCTTCCAAGTGAAGCGGCATTTGGACTTTGAATATTTTTCGGCACTTCGATTGATTGCCCTAAAATTGCTATGCTCGTCAGCATAAAAATACTTAGTCGTTCCTTAAAAGTCTTTTCAGGCAGCCAAATAATAAAAATTTTGATTGAAAAACAGCCGACAAATAAATTGCAAAAATTTTACTTTGAGTTTTTC
>JGI20171J14444_1000556_pt1 | contig 9921 bp, 7 predicted proteins | sample TergutNc150P4_FD_14444 | JGI IMG/M metagenome (IMG submission 14444) | reverse complement strand
ATTAGGTTTGCGCGTCGTTTCGACCGCGTCGGGGCGCGTAAAGCCGAGCGTCAGGAACGGACGCGCCGCGCCGCCGAGCCCCGCGATCCAATCGCGCGCCGCTGACAAAGACAACCCGCCCGCCGGTAAAGCCGAAGCCGTCAACATCGCAGCCAGCCTCCTTCCTTTGATAATATTCGTATGAAAACACCTGTCTTTCTCAAATTGAGAAAGGTGCGAATCCATACCAAAATATAATATTTGGGGCTTCATAAAGTCAATACCAAAATAAAAAAAAGTGAAAATTCATGCTTTTAGGCCGGTTAAACCCCCTCAAAACGGTCAAAAACCGCCTTTCCGCGTCGGTTTCGGGTCAAATCCGGCGCTTTCCGCCGCCCTCGGCCCCCCCGGCGGGGGCGGCGGCGGGTCGGGGGAACAGGGGGGACAGCGTACCCACCGAAAAGATGGGTACGCGGAACGGTTAAATTACCAGCCGACATTTACGCCGCATTTCTTGTATGGCATGCGATCGCCGTCCTCATTAGTCAATATCAGACTGCCGTTAGATATTTCGTATAGAGCGGACTCCTCACCCCCACTTACAGTACTTCTACCTATAAGTTTATTGCCGTCAGTTCGCCACGTCGCCGCTTCTCCCGCCACCTCCAAGTAGTCGTTGCCGTAGTCATCCAAAACTATAAAATCGCCGTTTGACTTGAAGATATAACCGGATCTCGCCGATGCGCAACTGCTTCCCTCCAACCACGCCTCGCCGTTGGCGTTGACAAGTCTGCTGTCGTGATTGCCGCCACCGCCGCCGCCGTTATTCGGATTATCATCCCCGCCGCACCCCGTCAACCCAACCGCTATCACCGCCGTCAACATCAACAGCGTCCGTCCCAACCTGTTAAAAGTAAAACGTGTCATGCCGTACTCCCTCCCCCTATCCATTGGATAGTTAGAAAAGTGTTAGTGAATATGTTAGTAAAAAAGTTTATCGCGTTGTCCTGCTATTGCGCACATTGTCTGAACTAGGATTTTTAGGATTTAAAGGATTATAGGATTAAAAAGATAAAAGATTTTGATGTTGACTTTTAACTTGTTTATCTCGCCGTAGGCAACTTGTTTACCTCAGCGAAGCTAATCCTATAATCTGTTTTCTAATCCTACTAATCCTAGTTCAGACGTTTTTTGGGAATTAATTACTTGACTCTGCGGCGGGTACTCGGTGGAATTCGGTCGGTGGGGGTCGGCGGGTCGTTCGGTCCCGCCCAACATTTTTTTGCAATCCCGCCGTCCGTCCCCACGCCCCTAAGATTAATTTGACTTTGCCCGTCGCCGAATATTATCTTTATTCTTGGCGTAAAACATCAATAATCCCGCAAAGGAGGCTGTTATGTGCGACAAAGCCGTATTGGACGAGATAACGTCGAGGGTCTGCGCCGCCGCCAAAGAGGTCTTGGGCGACAAGTTGGAGAAGGTGGTGCTCTACGGCTCATACGCTCGCGGAGACTACAACGAGTATTCGGACATAGACCTCTTCGTGCTTGCCGACATCCCGCAGGAGGAGTGTTGCGGGACGGGTTTGAAGATTTGCGGTTTTTCGAACGACCTTGAGTTAGAGCATAACATACTTATCTGTCCGCACGTTACCAGCAGCGCGATTTTCCGCACATATTATGATACTCTACCGTTTTTTATGAACGTGATAAAAGAGGGGGTGGAGTTATATGCAGCCTGACGAAACCGCGTTGTCTTTGATGTCTTTTCGACTGCAACAGGCAAGGAATAGTTTGGAATCGGCGTTGGATACAAAGGATCTTCAAACCGCCGCTAACCGTTCGTACTATAGTATATTTTACGCCATGCGCGCGATTCAGGCGCTTGATAGGTTCGATTCCAAAAAGCACTCTGGCGTAATCGCTAATTTCCGCCAAAACTACATTAAGACGGGGATATTTCCGGTAGCGTTTTCGGATATTGTCGGAAACGCCTTTAAGGTTCGTATTGAAAGCGATTACGAGGACTTCTACCTTATATCGAAAGCCGAAGTCGCCGCTCAGGTTAAAAATGCCGAGACCTTTTTAGCGGCTGTGGAGAAATACGTCGGCGAAAGAATCAAGCACCCATGACCGCCGTCCTCCCGCGTCCCCGCAGGTTGATGTGGTCGGCGGAGACGGTCCGTTCCCAAACATTAATTTGACATCGCCGATCCCCAATAATTATCTTATATTTATAGCGGCGAAGCCGATCCGTGACGTTAATCTTTTTCATAAAAAAATCTTCAATTTGCCATGACCATATTCAAACAGCGAATAGACGATCTGCGCGATAAGATCGACGGGTACAACGCCGCCTACTACGGGCGCAGCGAGTCGCTTATCTCCGACATCGAGTACGACGCGCTCTTTAAGGAGCTCGGCGATTTGGAGAGGCTTTACCCAGAGTACGATTCCCCCGATTCCCCGACCCATCGCGTGGGGAACGATTTGACCAAGGCGTTCGTCAAGGTCAAACACGCGGCGCCGATGATGAGCATCGACAACACGTATTCCGCCGAGGAGGTTTCGGATTGGGTGGGGCGCGTTGAGAAGGCGCTTGACGGAGAGGAAATTAAGTTTTTGGGCGAGTTGAAGTTAGACGGGGCGGCGTGTTCGCTTGTTTACGAGGGGGGGCGTTTCGTAAGGGCGGCCACGCGCGGCGACGGGGTCGTGGGCGACGACGTTACGGCCAACGTCCGCACGATAAAGTCCATACCGCTTGTTATTCCGTATACCGAGCCGATGGAGGTGCGCGGCGAGGTGTTTATGACTTTCGGCGATTTTTCGGCGTTGAACGACGGCCTTGTGGAGGCGGGGCAGAAGCCCATGCAGAATCCGCGCAATACGGTGTCGGGGACGCTTAAGCTTTTGGATCCGGCGGAGGCGGCGCGTCGGAAGCTCAGTTTCGCCGCGTATTTCCTGCTGTCGTCGGATCATAACAGGCGCGTCAGTCTGCACGACAACGCGAAGTTCCTCGCCGAACTCGGGTTTCCCGTGGTCGAGCGCTCCGATTTGCTCTCAGGCGCGGGCGAGATCATGTCGTTTTGCGGCGTTTGGGAGGCCAAGCGTCACGCCTTGCCCTTTCCGGTCGACGGCGTTGTGATAAAGGTGGATTCGTTCGAGCGGCAGGCGCGTTTGGGGGTTACGTCGAAGTCGCCGCGCTGGGTGATCGCCTACAAGTACGCGCCGGAGAGGGCGGCGACGGCGGTGGAGGGGGTCGATTGGTCGGTGGGGCGGACGGGGGTCGTGACCCCCGTGGCGCGTCTGCGCCCCGTGCTTCTGGGCGGGACGGTGGTGAAGAACGCCTCGCTTCACAACTGCGACGAGATCAAGCGGTTGGATCTTAGGGTGTCCGATACGGTTGAGGTGGAGAAGAGCGGGGAGATTATCCCCAAGGTCGTGCGGGTTTGCGTCAATGAGCGGTTTGCGGGCAGTGAGCCGTACGAGCCGCCGTCGGCGTGTCCGTCGTGCGGGTCGCTTTTGGCGAGGCTCGGGGACGAGGTCGCGCTGCGCTGTCTGAACCGTTCCTGCGCCGCCCAGCTCGCCGCGTCGATAGAGCACTTCGTGTCGCGGGCGGCCATGGACGTGCGGGGGATGGGCCCGGCGGTCGTCAAACAGCTGTTGGACGGCGCGTTGATCAAGGACGCGGCGGATCTGTACGATTTGACCGCGGAGAAGCTGCTGACGCTGGAACGCTTCGCGGAGAAGTCCGCCGCCAACATAGTCGAGGCTCTTGAAAAGTCTAAGTCTCGTCCGTTGGACAGATTGATCTTCGGCTTGGGGATAAGGATGGTGGGCGCGTCCTCCGCCCGCGATTTGGCGGGCGCGGTTGACGACATCTCGGATTTCTACAAGATGGAAGCCGAGGAGTTGGAGCGGATAGACGGCGTGGGCCTGCTCACCGCCCAGAGCGTCAGGCTCTTCTTCGACAGGCCGGAGAACGTGGATATGACGGAGCGTCTGCGGGCGGCGGGTCTGAATCTGAAGGGCGGCAAGGGTCAGGGCGGCGAGGCGTCGGGCGTTTTCGCGGGCAAGACGTTTGTGCTGACGGGGACCTTGGAGCGTCATACCCGCGAACAAGCCTCGGAGATCATACTGCGCGGCGGCGGCAAGGTGTCGTCGAGCGTAAGCAAGAATACGGACTACGTCTTAGCCGGATCAGAGGCCGGATCGAAGTTAGACAAGGCGTTGTCGCTGGGGGTCAGGGTGATAAGCGAAGAGGAGTTTGAGGGGATGATGAATTAATTTTTTGCTATAGAGGACTGGAAAGATGTATATTCAGTAGATTGTCGTCTGAATCATTAACGGGAACCGTCCAATCATGCACATAACGCAAAAATTCAGTAACACATTAATAACGGCTTTAGCCGTCGCCATGTTATTGTTATCAACAGCCCTGTACGGCCGCGCCTACGCCCAGCAGCCCGCCGCCGAGGACTCGCTTCTCTTCACCATCACCCTCTCCGAAGACTCTTCGAGCCTCTTCTACTCGAACTGGTCGGACAAGATCAGCAAGTCTTTGGCCGGCCCGGTGATAATGGCCGACCAGACCTTCCTCTTCCACTCCGAGAACGGCTACGCGCTCTACAATATGGGCGGCAAGCTGCTCGACGAGCACTCGCTCGTGAAGGAGAACATGAAGGCCGCGGCGGCGAAGAAGCCTAAGATGTATTTGGCCTATCCGTTTGACAGCGAGACGCTCATCTACTACACGGACTCCGACGAGCTTACGGTATTCCGCAAGAAGATCAAGAAGAAGGGGATGGACAGGGTTCCGCCGGAGGAGATGGAGATGTTCAAGGACATCAAAATGTCGGAGCCGCTCAACATATTCCGCAGCGGCACCACGGAGGACGTGGGGCGCAAGGCCTCTCTTCGTCCGCACCTCGCGGGGTTCACCGCCATGACCGGCGGCAGCAGGTGGTGGAGCATAGACCTCTTCTTCTCCTTCACCGCGCCGATGATAATGGAGACCGACGGCGAGTTCACCTCATTTTTCCCCGGACTGCGCGAGGCGCGCGAGGGGGGCGGGAACTGCGAGATTCAGACGAGCCTCATAGAGCCGCTCGGAGTCGTAGCGAGGGAGGGCCGCTGGTACTACCTCGGCCTCCACACGGTGACGGGCAGCAAGGACGAGGAGTATTATCAGACCATCGTGCTGTGCGACCAGGCGGGCAACATCCTCTATTGCAGCCAGCTCCTGAAGCAGGAGATGACCGACGCGGTGCTGCAGGAGCGCAAGGACATAAACACGGTCTTCACGGTGCGCAAGGCGGGCCGGCACGTCTTCGTCCCGGCGGTGGATCCCTACGGCGACATATATTATGGAATAATCAACTGGGAGTGGAAGAAGATCGAGGTGTACAAGAGGAGCTTTTTACGCTACCTGCCGAGCGCCGCGCAGCCGGCCTACGCCGACAAGTTCGACAGGGAGGCGCGCATGACTTTCCTGCCTGTGAAGATAGACTGCTCCGCCGCGTCGCTCCGAGGCGTGGTGCCCGAAATACTCTACAAAGACGACAAGGGCAGCACGGAACTTTTGGACGAGAAGGGCCTCACGCGCGACGGGTACTTTGCGAAGGTGCACCGCCTGCCCAACGACGATCTGCGGAAGAAGGTCTCCCGCGTGGCCCCAAAGATGCCTCGCGAGATCGGCGCGATGCAGGACTCCATATCGAAACTGCCCACGACGTGGTGCCCCTACGGAATATCGCTGAACCACGAGTCTTTGGGCACGCTCTCCAATCTTGACTACGGCTTCGGCGACGTGGTGGTTTGCGCGTGGGTGATGGGCGTGAGCAAGTCGAAGAATGTCTATGTGCGGGTGGATTTGGAGGATTGGGCGGAGGTGGTTGTGTTCACCAAAGAGGGGCGTTTCATAGAGCGTTTCACGTTCAACAACAATCCGTATAAGATACGCAAGGACGTGGTTGTGCTCTCGCCCAACGAGGAGGTCTACGAGCGCGACTACGAGGCGGGGATGAACGCTAAGGGCAAGGCTTCGGGGTATAAGTTTACGGTGTGGAAAAAGGGGATGCTGCCGATAGTGCCCAAGGATCCGCCGAAGCTTGTGGATAAATCGAAGAAGAAGAAAAAGAAGTAGTTGCGGTATGGATAAGCGAGATTGTTCCGATTCATCGTTAGTGTCAAAACAGATATGCGGCGATTTGTTGTCCGGCCTTAATCCCGAACAGTTGACCGCTGTCACGGCAAGGAACGGCGGTTCGCTTTTGGTGCTCGCCGGAGCCGGCTGCGGCAAGACCTCCGTCCTCACGCGCCGCATCGCCTACCTCGTCCGTCAAGGCGTTCCTCCGAGACGTATTTGCGCTTTGACCTTTTCCCGCAAAGCCGCCGAAGAGATGGCGCGCCGTCTTGTCAAGCTGGATCCCGCTTGCGGCGGCAAGGACGCGCCGCTTGTCACCACGTTCCACGCCTTCGCGCTGCGCGTGCTTCAGGAGCGGCGCGACGGCCGGCGCAACTTCAATCGGATCGGTTTTAACGATGAGAATATACTGCTACTCGACGGCAAGCGGCGGTTTGAGTTAATCGCTCAGGTCAGCACGGCGGCGATGCGCAAGGCGCTGGGCATGGGAATAATCGAACTCAGCGGCGCGCTTGAGCTGTTGCTGAGTTTTCCCGAAAAAGCCTCTAAGCGTTGGAATGACGAAGAGTTCGGCCTATTGGCGAAGATAGAGCATGAATTTTACAACCTGCGGAAAGCCGGCGGAGTGTGGGACTTTTCCGATTTGATCTGCGGCGGGCTTGAGCTTTTCTCCAAATACCCCGGCATCGCGGACGATTGGGGCAAGCGGTTCGACGTCGTTCTTGTTGACGAGTTTCAGGACACGAACCCGATGCAAATCGATATGCTCGACGTACTGTTGCGCTTCGGGGCGAGCCTGTACGCGGTCGGCGACGACGATCAGGCGATATACGGCTTCAGGGGCGCGGACATCAGGCCCATACGGAATTTCACGGCGCGGTTCAGGGACGCGGCGATAGTCAAATTGCAGATCAATTACCGCAGCGTAAACGCGATACTCGACTGCGCCAACAGATTGTGGGCGGATAAACCGGCGGAGTATAGGAAAGTATTGGCAAGCGGGTTAAAGTCTCAGCCTGCGGAATACCGCAAACCCAAGACGATGCGTTTCGGGACGCAGGCGCAGGCGCTTGAATGGATATTGGGCAGGGCGCGGTTCATCGAACGCCGCGAGAAGATACCGATCGGGTCTATGGCCGTGCTGTTCCGCATCAACGACACGCTGACGGCGGCGGCGAATCATTACAAGAGCATGGGTTCGGCCGACGATAAAATCCCGCAGCTGCTGACCGTCCACGCGAGCAAGGGTTTGGAGTATCCCGTCGTCTTCCTGTGCGACTTGGAGGAGGGGATCTTCCCGCATTACAGGCTGCGCAAAGAGAGGCGCATCCATACGTGGACGGAGCTGCTGAAGGCGATAGTCAAGCCGGCGTCGAAACAAGAGATCGGCGAGGCGCGGGATTGCGATATCGAGGAGGAACTGCGGCTGTTCTACGTAGGGGTGACGCGGGCGCAGCGGTATCTGTTTTTCGTGACGGCCTCCGATAAGCCGTTCTACGGCCGCGAGATGAAGTTCAGGCCGTCGCGGTTTTTGCGGTTAGTGAGGTAGGGTCAAAAAATTTCAACATAAACTATTTGCTTTATACTCCGCCAAATACTATATTCCATGACTTGTTCAAAAACCGAGACGGCGCGGCGCCGATCCGTTTATATTGAGACCGATGTTTGGCATCGATACCGCCGCGCCGTCGAAAAAACACGGGTTTTTATCGATTATGGCCGAGCAATACGCTACGTCTTCAACTCCCGCCCTGACGGTGTCCACGTTTAGGGATTATGTCGGCAGTTTGCCGCACCAGTGGGTTCTCGACAATCTAATTTCCGGCGCGGCGGACGCTTCGCGGCGCATCGTGTCGTCCGCTATGGTCAAGGAGGCGGCGGCGGCGTTCGCGGCCAAAGGTTCGCTGACAAAGCGGTTCAAGGCGCTGCCGCCGGCGCTGCGGCTCAGGTGCGCGCAAATTTATCTTATGGGGGCTTGGGGGCTGACCTTGCCCGACATGGCCGCCTACCGCAAGGAGCCGATACTGTCGTCGCTTTTGGTCTTCGCCGCCGCGCAGGGCGGGCCGGGGGCGGGGGCGGCCAAGCTGTTCGGGTTTGACGAGTTCGAACCGACGCTGAGGCCGCTTTTGGCCGAGACGCTCTCGGGCTTCGGCGACGCCGGGGAGCGTCCGCCGTCCTCGGCGGCGGCCGTCAATCCGCTGAGGCCGCTCAGCGACATCGCGGCCGTCTGCTCCCTCGCGGCGCAGGGGCAGCTCACGCGCAACGTCCACGGCGGGCTCTCGCGGTCGGCGCTGAACGCGCTCAAACGCCTCGCGCACGACCCCACGCTCTCCGGCCGCAGCGCGTCCGGCGGCGGGCTCGGACACCCGTCGGGCTTTCTCATCGGCTTCTGTCTCGAAGAGGCGCTTATCATAGACGCGGAGGCCGAGTACGCCGTAGACCGTCAAGCGTTCGCCGCGTGGCTCGGCAAAAGCGCGAAAGACCGCCTGCACAGGCTCAACGGTTATGTCGAGGATTTTTTGGACGGGGTCGGCCTCGACCTTGCGGCGGAGCTTTTCAAACGCGCCGACGGGCGGTGGATCGCCGTGAACCAGATACTCCCGGAGGCGGACAGGCAGACGCTTGTCCGCGCGTTGGGAGTATTCGAGTTTTTGGGCCGCGTGCAAACGGCGCACTCCCACGGCGGCCTTAAATTCACCCCCTGCCGCCCGGCCGGCGACGACGCGCTCTCAACAGCGGAACCCGCGCGCGATACGGTGATAATGCCTGACTTCTCCGTCATCATACCGCAAGAGGTCACGCCGGCGGAGCTCTTCGAGTTTTCCGTGATAGGCATACTCTCCGCTTTCGACAAAGTGTACAACGGGCAGATAACGAAAGAATCCGTTTCGAACGCGCTCAGCGCGGGCTTGGACGCCGAGATGCTGCGCGGCTGGCTGCGGAAGCGCAACGCGGCGGCGAACGTCGTGAAGACGGTTGACGAGTGGATAAGGGAGTTCGGCCGCATGTACGTGTGCAGCGGCGTTGCGCTCGCCTCATGCGACGAGACGGTCACGCGGCAGATAGCGGCTCTCGAACCGCTGCGCAAACACCTTACGGAGGTGAAAGCGCACACCGTCTTCATGATCAAGCGCGGCAGTGAACGCAAAGTGCTCAACATGCTGGAACGGTTGGGATTCGACACGCGCATGCCGGGCGGACAAGAGATAATTATAGACAAGGATACCCGTAAGGCCGATCGAACCGACAGCGTCGATATGCCCGACGAGGACGACGACGAAGAGAGCGCGTGGCAAGACGACGACGCGGACGACGCCCAAGAACGGCGCGCCCCGAGCGGCGTGAGACGCTTCGCCCCGCTCACGGACTTCGGCGCGACGTCCGATTCCAAACAGCAGAAAGCCGCGATGAACCGAACAAAGTACGGCTCCGGCCTCAAAGCTCTCGACACAAGCGAAATGATGCACGTGGTGGACTACGCGATGCTGACCAACCAAGCATTAGTCATAGACTACGACGGCAGCGCATACATAAAGCGAAATATCTACACTGTAGTCCCATTAGGACTTGACAAAGGGATAGACGCAGCGGTGGAAGCTGAAATTCCATACGTGCGTGGAAGAAAGCAATTTTACTTAGACAAAATAAAGCGAATCGCTGTCGTCGCGCAATAAATAGCCTTTGATTTTGACTTACCGCGACGCGAAGCGGCGCATGTGTATAAAAAGTGTCTCCCCCTATTTGAGGGGGAGACATTGAAAGCGGGGGGGAATCTGGCGGGGCGTTGCGGGGGGTCCC
>JGI20171J14444_1000547_pt1 | contig 10084 bp, 6 predicted proteins | sample TergutNc150P4_FD_14444 | JGI IMG/M metagenome (IMG submission 14444) | reverse complement strand
GTTTTTTCTGGTGTACTCCAATAGTATTTTCCAGGCTCATTCAACTTTAGACCTCTTTTACAGCCGTCAGGAGCCGAATGGGGCTATCCGTTGCGCCTATGACGTCAATTCCGGGGCGCCTGTTATCGAAAAAGACAACTCGGAAGGGCTTGGAATGCCCCTTTTTGCATGGGCGGAGTACAATATCTACCATAAGTCGGGCAATAAAAAGCGTGTTAAGGATACTTTGACGGCTTTGTGCAAATACTCAACATGGATCGATAATACCTTTAAAAAGCCGAACGGGCTGTATAAAGTGCCGCTTGGAGCGGGCGGAATGACAAACGCCCCGCGCGGAGACGCTTATTATCCCATGGACTTCAATACTATGATGGCGATTAATATGCTCTATATTTCCGCCCTTGCGGATATTTTGAACGACAAGGAAACGAGCTTTCAGTACAAACGTCTGTATTTCTCCCTTAAAACAAGAATCAATACATTGATGTACAACGCTGCGGACGGCTTTTACTACGATATCAATAAAAACGAAAAACAAATTCCCATTAAAACAATCGCGGGCTACTGGCCGTTATTAGCGGAAATTCCCAATGGGGAAAAAGCCGAGCGCATTATCGAAAAACTTTCCAATCCAAAATATTTCGGCACGGCTCACCCGTTTCCTTCCGTTGCGCTGTCCGAAAAAGAATTTGACGAGACAGGAAAAGGCTTTAGAGGATCGGTTTATCCTTACTTAACATTCATGGTTATAAAAGGACTTGAACGTTACCAACGCTGGGATTTGGCGCGCGAGTGCGCGATAAGGCATGTGTACTTTATGCTCGATTCAATGAGTCCGGACGGGAATCATCACAGGGGTAATTTGTGGGAAGCGTATTTGCCCACGAAGGAAGGTCCCGCAAAATGGTCGGGTAAGCCCGCTTTTCCGCGTCCGCAGTATTTAACATACGACGCTCTTTCTACGATTTGTTTGACAATCGAAAATATTGTCGGGCTTTCAATATCGCTGCCGCGTAAAACAGTGGATTGGGTTATTCCAAGTTTGGAAATTATGGGTGTGGAAAATCTTTCGCTGAAAAACAATATGATTACGATTCTTTCCAACAAGAGCGGCAGAGGCTGGGAAATACACATGGAAAGCGAGAAACTTTATTACTTTACTATTAATATTCTGGGTGTAAAAGAAAAAACATTACCAATTCCATCCGGTAAATGTTCAATCCTTATTGATAAGTTGTAATGTAATATGAGCGATATAAACGTTTCAAATTATAAACCCTCCGACGGAACGACGCTAACGGCGATTATAGAAATCGGTTCTACGGGAATAAGACTGAATATCGCCGAGATAAAATCAAACGGAAGCTGGCAGGTGCTGGACAGGGCGATGCGTCCCGCGTCTCTTGGGCGCGATGTTTTTACTTCCAAATCACTTTCACGAGAATCTATTCTTGAGTGTCTTTCGGTTCTTCAAAACTACCGAGAGCTTTTGTCGGGGTGGGGCATTGCGGATAACAACATTCATGTTATCGCTACCAGCGCCCTTCGCGCCGCGCGTAACAGAGATGTTTTTATCGACCGTATTTATCAGGAAACAGGATTTAAACTTTCCATCGTGGAAGGTATCGAGGAAAACAGGCTGATGTATCTTGCGGTGCGTTTTGCGCTTAAGCAAGACCTTCCTCTTTTTTGGAAAGCCAATTCAATGATCATCGAGATTGGCGGCGGCTCTACGGAAATTATGCTTTTGCGGCGCGGACAGATGGTAGCGGCTCACAGTTTAAAAATGGGAACAATAATTATTGATCAGCGCTCGCGGCAAGGATTTAACACAGGCGTTTTTTATGAACGTTATCTGAATGAAAATATAAAAAAGACTATGGGGCATTTGAACATGGAAATGGACCTTACTCATGTTCGTATGATTGTCGCCGCCAGCGGAGACGCTCGTATTGTTGCGGATAAGGTGGGAAAAGAATTAAATGAAAATTGCCGTGTTATTAATCGCGAAGATTTTATAAAATTTGTGGAAGAAATACGCAATTACAACATAGAAGACAGCATGAAAGAATTTGGAATTACTTACGCCGAAGCCGAAGGATTTGTTTTGGGTCTTTTGGTACTAAAACTTTTTCTTGAACAAACGGGAGCCGCAAATATCGCAGTCCCGCTTGTTACGATTCGAGACGGCTATCTTGTCGATTTAGTTTCCGGTGTTGACTCTTCTTTGCAGGACGAATTCTTTTCGCAGATTATCGCTTCCGCCCTTAACCTTGGGCGAAAATACCATTTTGACGAGGCGCATTGCAAACTTGTCGCTAACCACTGCATGACAATTTTCGACGCTCTTGTGAAAGAACACGGCATGAACAGGCGGCATAGGATAATGCTGGAAACAGCCGCTACTCTGCACGACATAGGCACTTACATAAAAGAGTCGGGACATCAAAAGCACGGGCAGTACATTGTCGCCAACTCGGAAATTTTCGGGCTTCATCAGGACGAGCTTGGAATAATCGCCAATGTAATCAACTGTCATAGAGGGGAGCCGCCCTCACATTCCGATATTGAGTTTATGACACTCCAGCGAGAGGAGCGGGTTCTTGTTCTTAAAATGGCTTCGATTTTAAGAGTCGCGGACGCTCTGGATCGGGGTCATACTCAGCAAGTTAAAAAAATCACAGTTGAACGCCGCTCGGAAACAGTAGTCGTCCATGTGGATAAAGTTTATGATCTTTCCCTTGAGCTTATGGGTATTGAAGAAAAGGGCGGATTGTTTCAAGATGTATTTGGATATAAAGTCATCTTAAATTAGATGCAATCCGGCGTTGCCGGATTGCTTGGGAGTTTTGCCAAAGAGGAAACAACGGTTTTTATTGTTTTTTTATTTGGCAAAATTTCAGATTTTTTATTTTAATGTTTTGTGTTTGGCAAAACTCCAAGAGCCTACAAATGAAATTTAAAGAAAGAACCTTCCGCCCATCCGCCGTTATTTTAGACATGGACGGTCTTATGTTTGATACGGAAAATTTGACGATTCCTTTTTGGGGAGTTGCGGGCAAGCCGTTTGGGTATAACATAACTTACGACATTGTTCTTCGCATGGTTGGGATAAGCGCAGAGCAAGCTCGATTGGTTATGAAAGAAGAATTCGGCGATGATTTTCCTTATGACGCTATTCGTGAAGAATTCAGAGTGATTGTAAAAAAAGAAATTGAAAAAAACGGAGTTCCCTTAAAGCCCGGTCTTATGTTTTTACTTGACCGTCTTGCCGCCGCAAAGATACCTCTTGGACTTGCGACTTCTTCCCGAAGCGCCACGGCGATTAATATGCTCAACAAAGCCGGTATAATCGATCGTTTTGCGGCTCTTACCTGCGGCGAAGAAGTGACAAACGGAAAACCCGCCCCCGATATTTTCCTTCTTGCGGCGACAAAATTAGGACAGCCGCCCTCCGCCTGCGTCGGCTTTGAAGACTCGCCTCCGGGGCTTCAGGGATTGCATGCCGCGGGGATACGCTCTATTTTTATTAAAGACCTTCTTGAGCCGTCAAAGGAAATACTTGCCACGGTTTGGCATTGTTGTAAGAATCTGAAGGAAGCGGCGAAGTATTTGAAGATTTGAAAAGTTAAGTTTGATTATTATTTTGTTATTATAAAATATTGTATTTTTTGTATAATTTTGCTTGATAAAAACGAATTATTGAGATATTATTACAATATATTAAGAATGATCGGAAAAAATTATGGACAAAAACGAGCAAAAAATACGCAAAACCCGTATTGCGATTATTTCCTCATTTTACCTTACCGCGCTGTTTTTGTTGTTAACGTCATGCAGTCCTGATTTGTTTTTTATACCGGTAAATTTTATTGAAGACGTGCCAAATAAAGCCACCGTAGGGGAACCTCTAGTCCTTACAGGAACGGTTAGACCGGCTTTTGCAAGCAACAATTCTATAAATTGGGCTGTAAAGAATGCCGGAACTACCGAGGCTGTTATAAACGGGAATATTTTAATTTGCGGCGCAAAAGGTACAATTTTAATAAGAGCGATAGTCACAAACGGTATGGCGGAAGGAAGGGACTATACTCAGGATTTTAAAATCGTTATAGAAGAAGGTAATTCGCCTGAAATTCCGGTTACAAATTATAATGTTACATTTGAAAGTAACGGCGGCAATACGCTCCCAAGACAGAGCGTGGAAAACGGCGGACACGTGACAAGACCAAGCGATCCTGTTAAGGCAGGTTTTGGTTTTGTTGATTGGTATTCCGAGCCGAGTTTAACAACAATCTATAACTTTAGTTCTCCTGTTACTGGCAATATCACTCTTTACGCGAAGTGGATAGCAAACACGTATACATTAACGCTGAGCGTGGAAAGTATTGTGGAAGCGGCGGGAACTATATCGCCGTCACCCATACCCTCTATTTCTCGAAGCGCCGGAACTACCCGCATTGTAAGTGTTACGGGAACTTACGAATCTATTAAATGGGAAATAGACGGCGTTGGCGCTTATTTAGGTCAAACCGTAAGCGGTACTGGTTCGACATTTACAATTGACGGTTCGGATGTGAAATACAACACTTTGGGCGGTCATGTTCTTAGACTGATTGTGAAAAAAGACGGAAAGAACTATCAGGTGAATATTCCGTTCACCGTGGTGGAGTAGGGGGCAAATAACAATGAACAAAAAACTATTAACAAAGAACAGTTTCATTGTCCGTTATCGAGGCTTACTGCCGTCACGCTATGCTTGCAAACTTCGTTCTTTTTCATTTATTATCTGTTGTTTGTTACTTGCCTCCTGTTACAATCCTTTCAATCCTGCGCAGACGCTTCCTGAAGGTTACGGTTCCTTTACCTTGTGTCTTGCGGACGACACGGCGCGGACAATTATGCCGTCTACTCCAACTCTGTCTCAATTTCAAGTTCTTAATTTGAACTTTTCTGCAGTTTCGGGCGGCGGCGTAACGCAAAGTGTTGATATAAACAGTTACAACGGTTCTTCAACTTTAGAGCCGGTGGTTCTGGTCGCGGGGACATATAGCCTTACCGTCAGCGCATACAAAGGTCCCGGGAAAACCAATCTTGCGGCGCAGGGAACTACGACATCAAACATCACAATTACAGCGGGAAATAATGTAAACGGTAATGTCATACTTAAAGCAATATTCGGCTCCGGTACGGGGACATTTAAATGGAACATTACCCTTAGCACAGGTACTATTGCGGTAACTACCGCTACCATGACCATTAAAAATTCCGAAGGTGTGCCACAGGGCTTAAAGGAATTATTAGCGAATACGGGAACGACAACCGGAACCCGCGATCTTCCTTCCGGCGAGTATACGGTTGTTTTTAATCTGACAAGCGATGGCGACAAAAAGACGGTTGTATGGAGCGAAATACTTCACGTTTATTCAACGCTGGAGAGTAATTTTTCTTTTACGTTTACTGCCGCTCATTTTACTACGACGCACTGGGACGTAATCTTTGATAAAAACTACTCCGGCGGAGGCAGTGTAACACAGTCTGTTCTGCATGGTGATACGATAAGTGAAACTCAAAAACCCTCGATGCCGGACAGGGCATTTACCCCCGTTGCCGGACTGTTCAGTAATCCTTTGCCGACTAATTCTGTATTTGCCGGCTGGGATGACAGTAATAATGTTNCCTTTAACTTTAGTACAGCTATACACGGCAACACCACTCTTAAAGCGCGCTGGACACCCCAGCCAATTAACATTTCCGGAGAGACCGGAAGCGATGTTGTTGCAAAAGCAGTCTCTTATGTTAAAACACATTCAGGCGACTACACCTTGTTCCTTGACGCTGACATATCATCTATGTCGTCAAGCGCTCTCACAGCCAATTCATTGACAATAAAAGGGTTAAGCGAAGTAACGCTTAGCCTGTCCGGTCAAAATTTGTTTTATATAATGAACAGCGGAACTGTGCTGACCATAGGAGATAAAATAACTCTTCAAGGGACATCCTCAAGCAGTCAAGGTTTTGTGGCAGTGAGTACAGGCGGAACATTTAATATGACAGGCGGAAAAATTACCGGTTATAACATGACTGCTAGTTTAGATATCGCCGCAGTAAAAGTGAGCAACGGAACATTTAATATGTCGGGCGGAATAATTACCGGAAACTCCAATACTAGCACAGGTACAAACCTCGGCGGCGCTGTATATGTTAATAACGGAACGTTCATTATGAGCGGAAACGCCGAAATTACCGGTAATACCGCTAATAGCGGTGTCAACGATAGAGCAGCCGTGTATATAACCGGAGCAAGCACATTTAAAATGGATGGGAACAGCAAAGTTTACTCGAATACCAGTCCGCTTGGGGACGTATATATTGCAAGTAGCAACGTTGGATTCTCTTTATGGGGCAATGCCACTATAGGAACACTTACACTGAACGCCCAATCCCTTGGAGCAGCTTCCCACATCTTAATCAACTCAAGCTGGACAGGCGTAGTTTCAAGCCTTAATTTGCGGGGGAACGACAGCACTATAGCTAATGTAATTAGTGATTACTGGTTGGGAAAAGAAGTACTGCAAGGTACAGGCGTTACTGGCGGTACTATAGCAAGGTTCACGCTTGGAGATTTTATTACCAACGCCACGAGCGGTGTTGCTCGGAAACCAATTACCGATGCAAACACTGGCGCACCCAACGGCTATATGATTTCTACAAGTGCCGGGACTCTTGGTAAACTTGTTGTGAACGATGTTCCAACATTTGACAATTTCCTAGCGTTATCAACTTATATTGAAGAGCAGGATCATAATACTGCCGATACTCCATACAGAATTAAGTTGCGTGTTAATAATATGTCAGAATTGAATAGTCTTTTAGATGCTTTAAATAGTCCATTAGGGGGATTTAGATACGTCAGCATCGAGCTTTTAGGCGGCATTACAAGCATTGGGGATGAAACTTTTGAAGATTGCGAGTATCTTACTGGTATAATAATACCGGATAGTGTTATCACCATTGGGGACAATGCTTTTCATAAATGCATCAGTCTTACCAGCGTAACCATACCCAACAGCGTTACCAGTATTGGGGATAATGCTTTTAATTATTGCATCAGTCTTACCAGCGTAACCATACCCGACAGCGTTACCAGTATTGGGGAGGAAGCTTTTGTTTGCCAAAATTCAATAGTTGTTGATTCCGGTAATACATGTTACAGTTCAGAAGCAGGCGTACTGTATGACAAAAATAAAACCATTCTAATTCGCTGTCCGATAGGTAAAGCAGGCTCATTTGAAATACCGGACAGTGTTAAAAGAATTGAGGGTTATGCTTTTTCCGATTGCACCAGCCTTACCAGCGTAACCATACCAAACAGCGTTAAAAGCATTGGAGATTGCGCTTTTTCCTTCTGTTACAGCCTTACCAGTATAACCATACCGGACAGCGTTACCAGCATTGAGCTTAGAGCTTTTTCCTCTTGCTTAAACCTTACCAGCGTAACCATACAGGACGGCGTTCCCAGCATTGGGAGCTATGCTTTTGCCAATTGTTCCAGCCTTACCAGCGTAACCATACCAAACAGCGTTACCAGCATTGGGGAAAGCGCTTTTGAAAGTTGCACAAATCTTGTCGGCGTAATCATACCGAGTAATGTTACCAGTATTGATGATAAGGTTTTTATGAATTGCACAAACCTTACCAGCGTAATCATACCGGCCAACGTTACCAGTATTGGGGGTGCTGCCTTTGCGAACACAGGCCTTACCAGTATAACCATACCGGATACAGTCAACAGTATTGCGAATTACGCTTTTAGAGATTGTACCAGCCTTACCAGCGTAACATTTGTAGGTACGATTAGTTCGGGCAGTTTTGGCAGTATTAACCCGTTCCCCGGCGACTTGCGTACCAAGTTTTATGCAGCAAACTCAAGCGTTGGAACGCTAGGAACGTATACCAGACCAACCGGTACAAGTTCAACATGGACAAAACAGCCATAAATAGTTATCAAATAAAAAGGAGTAATTTTTCACTACTCTTTTTTTTATGAGCGTAAAAGATGTATGCCCAATAAAAGTAACGCAGATATATATTTTTTATTTACTGATTAACATACTCGGGGGCGTGGGCGGAAAGACATATCGGCGACATCGGCGTACAGCCACAAAAAAGCACTGCGTAAGCAGTGTGGGTCAATTAATGCCGCACGCTGAGAGCACCAAAAATGCCGCAGTTTTCAGAATAAGCAAGGTCACCTTTCAGTGACCGACAGTGCGAAGTCCAACACAGCCACGCCAAAGCGTGCGTCCAACGCAGTCACGACCGCAAGGAGCCGAGATGGCTTTCCGCCCACGCCCCAAAAGATGTAATTAATGAACAGTGAAAATTCGAGCCTACGGAACAAGATTTTTAGGCATACATCTTTTGTCTTACTCGTTTATAAGTGATAAACTCAAATCTTTCTAGGTTCGTGAGCGTACCGAAGGTACGCAGTTTGTGTGGTTCGTGGTAGATCTTCTTAATTCCTGTTCATTCGCACCGTCAGCGACCTAAAGACCGCCTTGCTTTAAGGGTTCGCGGTTAAAAAATAATCTGTTAGTAACAGGGCTACCACTTAAAAACAATATTATACTTTTCTTTGATTAAAGGACTCAGTTCTAGCAAAGGTTTAAATGATGCTTCGGTCGAATCCCTTGCCTGTTTTTTAAGTTCTTCGTTTTCTTCCACCTGCTTTTCCTGTTCAAGTTTTGAGTCTCCCAGCAAATTAAGCACTTCCTGAGGTTTTATAGAACGCGGGAAAATTCCGCCCCCCGCAAGATCGTAGGTTTTCGCTCGTTCAGGATACTGTTCATGGGCAAGCATTTTTATCTTAGGCATAACAAGAATCAGATTTGTTCCGTTTTGCTGTACCGTAATGTCCTCGCAATTAAAACCGAGTTTAATTGTCCCGTCAAGAACAATCAAAATATTGCGCGCGTTAAGCCAGCTTCCGGGATTATACGCTCTTTGTGAAATTGACTGATAATTGTAAACCAAACAAACATACTCGGAAGCGGGTAATATTTCCTTAACAACGGAACTAACGTTTGTTTCTATTATCTGTTTTAAAATTAAAGGCTTTCTTGCGGCTATCCACACAACACCGATAAGCAGGATAAGGAACAATGCGGACACTGTTATCAGAATGGGCATAAGGGGAGGTTTTTTAGGGGTAATTTTTTCAGTATTGTTTTCGGTTTCTTTTTCCATGAAATCTTCCTGTAACTCTTTCAATATATCATGTTTTTTGCAATATTGCACGGTCTTTTTTACCGCTTCTCTAAGTGTTAATCCCCCTTCCTGATACTCCCTTACCTTCGCTATAAATAGGAAGAGATCTACCACGAACCAAACGAACTGCGTACCTTCGGTACGCTCACGAACTTTTTGTTCGATATTTTATTTAACTAACCTGATTATCTCTGTTTTTGGATAAGAATTAAAGTTAACCAGCAATCCTAATTTATAACCTGTAGCCGCCAAATAATTCATTAATTGCGCTTTATGTTGATTGTTAATTTTTGATACGGCTTTTAGCTCAATTATTATTTTTTCATAACAAACCAAGTCGGCAATATACTTACTTTTAAGAGGAATATCGTCATATATTATCTCTAATTCCTGTCTTGAAATAAAAGGGACATTTTTCCGCTTTAGCTCAATTTCTAATGCTTCTTGGTATACAGCCTCAAGAAAACCAACGCCAAGCTTTCTATTAACCTCGTAAATACAGCCGTTTATCTCATAGCTTTCTTTCCCGTATAATATATCTTCTTTTTCGTGTGTATCCGTGTGGTTCGTGGTAAAATTCTTCATAAATAACCTCCAAAAAAGTGTTTCCCTTATATGGGTGCGTACCCCTCGTTTTGCTTGACTGAATTTGAAAAATTTTTGAAATTTATTTATGCGTTTTTACCTTGATTTTTTCTCTATTTCATGTTATTTCATTTTATAACCAAATTTAATTTATTAAGGAGCCCATCATGGCACAACATCAATTTCAGACCGAAGTAAGCCGGTTGTTGCACCTTATCATTCATTCTCT
>JGI20171J14444_1000546_pt1 | contig 10085 bp, 8 predicted proteins | sample TergutNc150P4_FD_14444 | JGI IMG/M metagenome (IMG submission 14444) | reverse complement strand
TTTTCCTGAATCTGATTTGGCGGCATGCCGCCAAATCAGATTGTTTTACTCATTAAAGTTGCATTTGTTAGTTGAAGTTAAGAATGTTACAAAACGCAAAAGTACAATTTTTTTTAACAAGCTATTATAACAAATCACCTCCCAATCGCTTTATCATAAACTTTGCGCACTTTCAGTCCTGCATCGTACCACGTAATATTATTAACTTCGGCGCGTCCTAACTCGCTCAAACTTTTATACATAGCAGGATATTCCACAATACTGTAAATTGCATCTGCCATACTGTCAATATCCCAATAGTCGGTTTTTATGGCGTGCGTGAGAATTTCTGCGCAGCCGCTTTGCTTTGAAATAATTGAGGGCGTACCAACCTGCATCGCCTCCAAAGGCGAAATTCCAAAAGGTTCGGAAACAGAAGGCATTATGTAACAGTCGCTTTCGGCAAGCATTTGCTGCACTTGATTCCCGCGTAAAAATCCGGGAAAATGAAAACGGTCGGCAATGTTGCGATGAGCGGCAAGGTCAATCATAGCCGTCATCATATCGCCGCTGCCCGCCATTACAAAACGGACATTGCGCGTACATTGCAAAACTCTGTGTGCCGCCTCAACAAAATATTCAGGTCCTTTTTGCATCGTAATTCTTCCCAAAAATGTAACAACTTTATCTTTGCGCGGTTTTTTGGTAAATTCTTCCGGATTTTTCAGTGGCTCCACCGCATTATGAACAGTTGTAACTTTCCATTCAGGCTGTCCGTATTTTTCAATCACAGTGCGACGCGTGAGGTTGCTCACAGTCATTATATGATCGGCATTGTCCATTCCGCGCCGTTCAATATCATATACCGTCGGATTTACCTGTCCTCGCGAGCGGTCGAAATCTGTTGCATGAACGTGAATAACGAGCGGCTTGCCCGAAATTTGTTTTGCAAAAACGCCCGCAGGATAAGTCAGCCAATCGTGCGAATGAATAATATCAAAATCAAGTTTATGTGCAAGCACACTGACAACTGCTTCATAATTGGAAATTTCTTCAATAAGATTATCCGGATAGCGACCCGAAAAATCCACGCAACCCAAATCGTTTGTACCAATACGTTGAAAATCGTATTTAATTCCATCACGCAAGCGGAAATATTCATCAGCCGACATTACGCTCTGCAAGCGATTATGAACATATTCCCACGAATTTTCTTTCCACACAATCGGTACGTTGCATGCCCCGATGATTTTAAGAAAACTTTGGTCTTCATCGCCAAATGGCTTTGGAATAACAAATGTAATTTCCATATCCGACTGCTGCGCCATTCCGCGCGTAAGTCCGTAACTTGCCGTTCCAAGTCCACCCAAAATATGCGGCGGGAACTCCCACCCTAACATTAATGCCTTCATTTTGTTTTTATATTTAGAATTAAGAGTTAAGATTATTTTCAATTTTCTCTTCAATTTTCTCTTCCATTTTCTTTACCATTTCCATTACTTCCAAAACTGCTCCTACGCTTGCTGCAAACGACATTCCGCCGTGTCCTTTAAAAGGCGGATTGCCGTCGTAAAGTTCGTTGAGCGTACCGATGCAAAGTTCAGGCATTTCAGCCTCAAAACCAACCAGCATTCGCCGCACAAATGCCAAACCGCTTTCTTTATAAATTTTAAAATATGCTTTGACAAATGCTGAAAAAGTAAAAGTCCAAACAGGTCCGTTGTGATAATTACGGTCGCGTTCAAAATGCCCGCCAACATAATTCGGGCGATACATTCCGCTTTTGGGACTCAAACTGCGCAAACCCTTTGGCGTAAGCAATTCGCGGGTAACAATATCCAAAACCGCTTTTTGCTGCGTTTTTTCCAATGGCGAAAACGGCAATCCAACAGCATAAATCATATTAGGGCGCACTTCGCGGTTGCGTACTTCGCCGTCAACAAAATCATAAAGATAAATTCCGTTCCAAAATGTTTCCACAAACGCTTCACGCATTCTTTCCGCCTGATTTTCGAGCAAATCCGCAGTGTGTTTTTCATTCAAAAAATTAGAAACCACAGCAGCATATTTCAACGCATTGTACCATAAAGCGTTAATTTCGACAATATAACCTGTTCGCGGCGTTATCGGGCGACCATTTTCCACCGCATTCATCCACGTTGCAGGTGTTGTGCGCCCATCAACATACAACAAACCTTTGCTGTGTAGCAGCAGATACTTATGTTTTTGGCGGCGAATAAAATCTACTATTTCGAGAACAAATTTTCCGTATTTTCTCGCCGCTTCTTCGGGCGAAGTATAATTCCCATATTGCTGCACAAGATTTATAAACCACAAAAGCGCATCGGGCGCATCAAGCCCTTCAATTTTAAAATTATGTTTTTTTCCGCTTAAAAAATTTTTTATTTCGTCAATCGCCGTATTCATAATATCTTCAAAATAATCATTTCGTCCCACAGCAAGCGTACAGGGCGCGAGAGCAATAAATTCGTCTCGCGCACGCGGCTTATACCAAGGATAGCCCGCAAGCAGATAAACTTTGTTGCCTTCGCGTAAATAAAATTGTTGCGCACTGTTTTTCAAGCAGTTAAACATATCTGGGCGCGTATTTCGTTTGGAATATTCATAATCCCAAAGAATTTTTAATTTTGATGTGTCTATTTTTGAAAATCCTGCCGAAAAAATTATCGTTTCACCTTTTTTAACAGACATTTCAAAAGCGCCTGAAACGTATAAATCTTCCAAATATTCGTATCCGCGCTGTTCTTCCTTATAATATTTAATATTGTTGTACCAATCGGGCGAATGCGTGTAAGTATTTTTTTTAGAAAATTGCATATAAAGACGCGGATAGCCATCATACATTTTTACTGAAATTCCATTTTCAGTTTTTTCAAAAGAATTATCTGCCAGCGAATTAACATGCGTTAATTCATCAACTCGCCGAAATGCAAGAAACGGACGAAAACGAATTATTGTAGGCGAATGAGCATCTAAAAGCGTATATTTCAACAAAAGGCGCGGCTCAAACCCGACAAGCAATAACTCTCTTGACATAATCACGCCGCCAACGCGATAAAGAGTGCGCGAAACCACCTCACAATCAAATTGGCGTATATATTTATGTCCGTTGGGGCTGAAATTGTTGCCTTCGTACTGATGCAATCCAAGATTAAATTCTGCGCCATGCTGTACAATCGTTTCGTCCAACGAAGAAAGAATAACGTGATTTGCATCGTCCAATTCAGGAACGGGCGTAACCAGCAAACCGTGATATTTGCGCGTGTTACACTCAGTTATAGAACTGCTGCTGTATGCTCCCGCGCGGTTTGTACGAATAATTTCTTTGGAAAGCGAACGTTCCAAATTTGTCATCAGGTTTTTGTCGAAAAAGATATATGGCATAGATTTTTTATGGTTTAATAATTTGGGTATTATTTTTTAATTTAAAATAAAACAACAAAATTATAATTTTTTTTTTAATAATTGATGTTTTTGGGAAAAATCATTTTTTTAATTATTTTTGCAAAATAAAATTTTTGAAAGAAACAGTTTAATGACAAAACTGTAAGTTCTTTGATAAGATTTGTCCATTTTGTTTTTGAATGTGAAATAGAAACTTTTGCGGATAAATAAAATATAATGATTTCCCAAAATAATAAAACTATAACAGCGCACGAATTGACAAAAGTTTTTGGCGATTTTGTAGCAGTTGACCACGTGAGTTTTGATGTGGCGGAAGGCGAAATTTTTGGATTTCTCGGGGCAAACGGTGCAGGTAAAACAACAACTATGCGTATGCTGTGCGGCTTGCTAAAACCAACTTCAGGGCAAGGAACGGTGGTGAAATATGATATTTACCGCGAACCGCAAAAAATCAAACAGAACATCGGCTATATGAGCCAAATTTTTTCGCTTTACAACGACCTCACAATTTTTGAAAACATGCGGCTTTTTGGCGGAATTTACGGAATGAGCAGCAAAGAAATTCGCACACGGGCAGATTTTTGGATTAACGAACTCAATCTGACAAATGAGCGGAATTTGCTTGTAAAATCTTTACCATTAGGAATTAAGCAAAAAGTGGCATTTTCGGTTGCAACTTTTCATAATCCAAAAATAGTATTCCTCGATGAACCGACAGGCGGAGTTGACCCGATTGCACGGCGGACTTTTTGGGAAATGATTTACAAAGCATCGGCGCAAGGAACAACTGTCTTTGTTACAACGCATTATATGGACGAAGCGGAATATTGTCATCGAATTTCGATAATGGTTGACGGACAAATTCGTGCGCTTGATTCGCCGCAAAATTTGAAAACACAATTTAAAACCGACACAATTTTTGATGTTTTTATAAAACTTGCACGTCAGGCAGAAAGGAGTGATGCAACCTAATGAATAATCTTCCGCAACTTACTGATTTTCTGCCAACTACGGTAAAAGAAGCGCGTTTGCGCGGCTGGGAACAGGTTGATGTGATATTGTTTTCGGGCGATGCTTATGTTGACCATCCTGCGTTTGCAAATGCTGTAATTGCGCGAGTAATTGAAAGTCAAGGACTTACTGTTGCCATTGTGCCGCAGCCAAATTGGCAGGACGATTTGCGCGATTTCCGCAAATTCGGTAGTCCGCGTTTGTTCTTTGCAGTTTCGGGCGGCAATATGGATTCAATGGTCAATCATTACACCGCCAATCGCCGCCTGCGTTCCGATGATGCTTACACGCCTGAAGGACGAGCAAGCGCACGCCCCGACCGTACAACGATTGTTTATTGTCAAATTCTGAAAAAACTTTTTCCCGATACCCCGATTCTTATCGGAGGAATTGAAGTTTCAATGCGGAGGTTCACACATTACGATTATTGGGATAATTGCCTAAAACAAAGTATTTTATCCGAAAGCGGCGCAGATTTGGCTGTATATGGAATGGGCGAAAAACCGCTTATTTCCATTATTAATGATTTAAAAAATGGGAAAAAATTCCACGAAATAAAAAATATTCCGCAAACATTTTATTTAATAAACACCAAACCGCAAAATCACGAAAATGCGATTTTACTCCATTCACACGAAGACTGTTTGAAAAATAAAATAAAATATGCCGAAAATTTTAAAATTATTGAAGAGGAAAGCAATAAAATTAATGCAAAACATATTTTGCAAAAAATTGGAAATCAGTATATTGCAGTCAATCCGCCATATCCGCCGCTTGCCAGCGAAGAATTAGATGCAATTTACGATTTGCCTTTTACTCGCCTGCCGCATCCAAAATATCGCGGCAAAACAATTCCTGCTTATGAAATGATAAAATTTTCTGTAAATATTCATCGCGGGTGCTTTGGCGGCTGCGCGTTTTGTACAATTTCGGCTCATCAGGGCAAATTTATTTCTTCCCGCTCGGAAAACTCCATTCTATCGGAAATAAAAAAAATAGTGCAAATGCCTGATTTTAAAGGATATTTAAGCGATTTGGGAGGTCCATCGGCAAATATGTACCAAATGAGCGGGAAAAATCTTGAAATTTGCAAAAAATGCAAAAAACCAAGTTGTGTTTTTCCTAAAATGTGCAAAAACTTAAATGCTGATTTACAGCCGCTTATCAATCTTTACAAAAAAATTGACGCGATGGCGGAAATCAAAAAATCGTTTATCGGCAGCGGTGTGCGCTATGATATGCTTTTGGGAGAAAAAAATGAAAATCACGAGCGCGAATATCTTAACGAATTGATAATCAATCACGTTTCGGGGCGGCTCAAAGTTGCGCCCGAACATACCCAAGAGCGCGTTTTGCAAACAATGCGCAAAGCAAATTTTAATAATTTTGAAAAATTTAAAAATATTTTCGACAAAATAAATTCGCAGCACAATCTTAATCAGCAACTTATCCCCTATTTCATATCTTCGCATCCTGCCTGCCAGCCCGAAGATATGGCTGAACTTGCTGTAAAAACAAAAAAAATGAACTTTCAACTCGAACAGGTTCAGGATTTTACGCCAACGCCAATGACTTTGGCAACAGAAATGTATTACACCGAAACAGACCCTTACACAAAGGAAAAAATTTTTGTAGCAAAAACAAAAGAAGAAAAACTTGCACAACGAATGTTTTTCTTTTGGTATAAAAAAGAATATAAAAATCAAATTATTAATTATTTACGAAAAATAAAACGTGATGATTTAATAAAAAAAATATTTTAAAATGAATATTTTTATCAAAATTTATTATTTTTGCAAACAATAATTTGTAAAATAAAAATTAATCAATGCCTAAAAAACGCAAATACCATTTCAATCCTGAAACGCTTAAATTTGAGCCGATTATATACAATATCGGCTATTATTTGAAGCGCATCGCTGTACATTTATTTTCGGCTTTTGCACTTGGGGTAGTGTTTTTCTTTGTGATTAACTCATTGATTGATTCGCCGGAAGAAAAAATTTTGAAAAACAAGTTAAAACAGCAAACGGTTCAATATCAAATACTTAATAAAGAAGTTAAAGAAGTCCAGACTGTTCTTGCCGACCTTCAAGACCGCGATAATAATCTTTATCGCGTAATTTTTCAGGCAGACCCGCTCAAGTTAGACAGCAGTTATTCGGTCAATTCGGCTTTTTACAGGCAACTTTTAGAAAAAACAAATTCCGAAATTTTGGTTGCTACTACAAAAAGAGTTGATGATGTGCGGTTAAAACTTTATCAGCAGTCGAAATCCTATGATGAAATTGTTAATTTGGCAAAAGATTACGAAAATCGTCTGAATAATATTCCTGCTATTCAACCTGTTCTAAATAAAGACCTTACGCGCGTTGCCTCAGGTTATGGCTGGCGCGTTCATCCGATTTACCACACGAGCCGTTTTCACGCAGGAATGGATTTTACCGCGCCCGAAGGCACTGACGTTTATGCCACAGGCAACGGAAAGGTGATTGAAGCAGAATGGAGAAGCGGTTACGGAAACTGTGTTGAAATTGACCACGGCTACGGTTATATTACGCTTTACGGACATTTGAGCAAGATTTTAGTTCGACAAGGGCAAACCGTTCATCGCAGCGACATAATTGGACTGATTGGTAGCACAGGACTTTCAACAGGTCCGCATCTGCATTATGAAGTGCATTTGAACGGCAATATTATGAATCCGCAAAATTATTACTATTTAGACCTTTCGCCCGAAGAATATGACCGAATGGTACAGTTGAGCAACAATGCAGGGCAAGCGATGGACTGATATGAGATTTGAGGCTACCGCATAACAAAGATTGAAGTTTTTTTATGATATGCTTAAAATATTGCTATTCGCGTGTTGATTAAATGCACATAAGGCAAAAATCCAAAAATTAAATGTAAATATAAATTTGATTTTTTTTTGTATTTTTGCAAAAATTTTAATGTAAAAAAATGAAAAAAAATATTTTAATCACAGGAGGCGCGGGGTTTATCGGCTCGCATGTTGTTCGATTATTTGTAAAAAAATACTCTGATTATCAAATTGTTAATCTTGATGCACTGACTTATGCGGGCAATTTGGAAAATCTTAAAGAAATCGAAAATGCGCCGAATTATGTTTTTGAAAAAGGAGATATTACAGACGAAAAGTTTGTACCTGCGCTTTTTGCAAAATATAATTTTGACGGCGTGATTCATCTTGCTGCCGAAAGTCATGTGGACAGGTCGATTACCGACCCGATGGCGTTTATCAAAACAAATGTTTTTGGCACGGTAAATTTGCTTAACGCCGCCAAAGATGCTTGGAAAGGCAATTTTGAAGGAAAACGTTTTTATCATATTTCTACTGACGAAGTTTATGGGGCATTGGAAAATGACGGAACATTTTTTGTGGAAACTACAAAATACGCTCCTCATTCACCTTATTCGGCTTCCAAAGCGAGTTCCGACCATTTTGTCCGCGCATATCACGATACTTACGGACTGCCTGTTGTGGTGTCAAACTGTTCCAATAATTATGGCGCAAATCATTTTCCTGAAAAACTTATTCCTCTTGCAATCAATAATATTAAACACAAAAAACCGATTCCAATTTACGGAAAAGGCGAAAATGTGCGCGATTGGCTTTGGGTGAACGATCACGCACGTGCTATTGATATTATTTTTCACAACGGAAAAGATGGGCAAACATACAATATCGGCGGCAACAACGAATGGACAAATATTGATTTAATCCGTATGCTGTGCAAAATTATGGACAAAAAACTTGGGCGCGAACAGGGCGAATCGGCAAAACTGATAACTTTTGTCACCGACCGCGCAGGGCACGACCTCCGTTATGCAATTGATTCTTCTAAACTTCAGCGCGAACTCGGATGGAAACCGTCTTTGCAATTTGAAGAAGGACTTGAAAAAACAGTTGACTGGTATTTGGAAAACGAGCAATGGTTGGATAATGTTATCAACGGCGCATATCAGCAATATTATCAGCAGCAGTATGCAAACCGATAAATATATGTTTGTATGCAATTTTTTAAAAATTAAATCAACAAAAAAATAAATATTATGAACAATAAAAATATTTCGCGGCGCGATTTTCTGAAAATTTTTGGTGCGGGAGCGGTTGCATCAGCGGCGGCTTTTTATGGCTGTACTCCTGAAAGCGAACAAGACACAAACCAATCGGGGCAACATAGCGGCGATATTCCAACAGATAAAATGACTTACCGCACAAATCATTCGACAGGCGACCGTGTTTCGCTTCTTGGATTTGGAATGATGCGCCTCCCAACAAAGAAAAAACAGAACAGCGAAGACGACGAAATTCAACAGGGACTTGTAAATCAATTAGTTGATTATGCCATCGAACATGGCGTAAATTATTTTGACACTTCGCCGCGCTATATTATGGGCTTGTCCGAAGTTGCAACAGGGAAAGCGTTGAGCCGCCACCCGCGCAATAAATATTTTGTTGCCACAAAACTTTCAAACTTCGACCCCGAAAGTCAAACGCGGGCAGGCAGCATAGCGATGTACAACAATTCGTTTAAAAATTTACAGGTTGATGTGATTGACTATTATCTGCTTCACAGCATTGGCGGAGGCGGAATGGAAGTGTTTAACAAGCGTTATATCGACAATGGAATTTTGGATTTTCTTTTGGAAGAACGCAAAAAAGGTAAAATCCGGAATCTCGGTTTTTCGTATCACGGCGATATTGAAGTTTATGATTATTTGCTTTCGCAGCACGATAAATATAAATGGGATTTTGTTCAAATTCAACTAAATTATGTAGATTGGAATTTGGCTTCGGGGCGCAATACCAATGCGTCTTATCTTTATGGCGAGTTGGATAAACGCGGCATTTCTGCTGTAGTAATGGAGCCGCTGCTTGGCGGACGGCTCGGTAATTTGCCGCATCATCTTTTTGTTCAACTCAAAAGCCGCCGTCCTGACGACAGTGCCGCCTCGTGGGCTTTTCGCTTTGCAGGAACACCGCCTAATGTGCTTACTGCCCTTAGTGGAATGAATGTTATGGAACATTTACAGGATAATATCCGCTCTTTTTCTCCGCTTGTTCCAATTTCTCCCGAAGAAGACGCGCTTTTGACACAAATCGCCGTTGAATACAATCAATATCCGCTTGTGAATTGTAATTATTGCAATTATTGCATGCCATGTCCATTTGGAATAAATATTCCTGGCATATTTTTATTCTATAATAAAACTGTAAATGAAGGAACAATTCCAAAATCATCGCAGGATACAAACTACCGCACCGCACGCCGAAAATTTTTGATAGAATACGACCGCTCAATACCAACTTTGCGGCAATCTAACCATTGCATCGATTGTAAAATTTGTGTTTCAAAATGCCCACAACGTATTGCTATCCCGCGCGAAATGCANCGAATTGACAAATTTGTTGAAACATTAAAGCAAGGAAAAGAATTTGGCGTGAAATGATAGAAACTCCTATATCATTAAGGTACTTAAAAAATCCTGTTTTTACGTCATTGCGAACTGCGAAGCAGGAAGCAATCCAGAATATTGATTTTAAATGGATTGCTTCGGGCTATCGCCCTACCAATGACGTTTTTAAGAGCCTGTAGCGGTAACCCGCCGTTTTGCCGTAAGTTCCGCTGCGCTGCATATAA
>JGI20171J14444_1000540_pt1 | contig 10164 bp, 14 predicted proteins | sample TergutNc150P4_FD_14444 | JGI IMG/M metagenome (IMG submission 14444) | reverse complement strand
GCGCTCCCCGCAAGGTTATCCCCCCGCGCAATCGTGTTCGGGCGCATAACCTCGCGGTTCGCCCCACCACCATAGGCGAAAATTTTTATTTAGATATATATTGACACCTAAAACCCCATGTATTATTTTATTACATATCCCATAAACCCGTTAACCCCATTTAAGGAGGCGCAAAAAATGACCACTGCCGCGACGTTGATGAAAGAGATAGAGACCCTGCCTGAGGAATCTATGGCGGAGGTTCTCAATCTTATTGTTTCTCTCAAAAAGAGAAGCGTCCCAAAACAAACAAGAAAGATATCCATGGATGAAGCCTACGGTATTTTTAAGGGCATAGACACGCATTTTGAGCGAGACGAGGACGATAGAGTATGAATATCGTAGATAGTTCCTTATGGATTGAGTTCTTTGCCGGAACAAAATTGGATATATCCATTATTGACGTAATCCGAAAAACAAGTACGCTTTACGTCCCGGCTATTTGTTTGTATGAAGTTCACAAAAAATTCATAAATGATAACGATATAGAAAAAGCCGATTTAGCGGTATATATTATGAAAAACGGCAAAGTTATTGATCTGGATTCAGAAATCGCGGTTTTAGCCTCAAATATCAGCAAGCAGTATAAACTCCCGATGGCGGACAGCATCATTTACGCCACCGCCCAAATCCACAATGCCGAAATTTACACCCAAGACAAGCATTTTAAAGACTTGAAACAAGTGCGTTATTTCGAGGCGCGAAAAACAACGTAGCGCTTTGAGGTAGGCGTAATATATATTTAAGCGGACGGGTATCTAACGCCCGACGGCGATTGACAGTCAATCAACTAACTTTTTTCTACGGAGGATTGCTATGCGTGGACTTGGGACGTGGGGACGGACGCTGTTGTTGATGGCGGTGTTGATGGTCGGGTCGGTTACGGCGCAACAGAAAGGGACGTTCACCGACAGCAGGGACGGGCAGAAGTACAAGACGGTGAAGATTGGGACGCAGACGTGGATGGCAGAGAATATGAATGTGAAGACTGGTACTTCTTGGTGTTACGATGATGATGAATCCAACTGCAAAAAATACGGCAGGCTGTACGCTTGGCAGACGGCGGTGAAAATGGTCTGTCCGAGCGGTTGGCGCTTACCGTCGCGCAATGATTGGGATGATTTGGGGCGGGCGGCGGGGGGCGAGAGAAAGCCGGATGATAAAGGTAATATTGATTGGTACGGCGCGGGGAAAAAATTGAAGGCGAAAAGCGGTTGGAATAATAGAAAAGATGGGAGCGGCGGCAACGGTACTGATGATTTTGGCTTTTCGGCCTTGCCGGGCGGCTCCAGGGGCTTCGACGGCGATTTCTACGATGCCGGCGGCTTCGGCAACTGGTGGACGGCCACGGAGGACTACTACGTTAACGCTTACAACCGGGGCATGGGCTACGACTACGACAACGTGGTCGAGGACAACCTCGAAAAGAGCTACGGTTTTTCGGTGCGTTGCGTCGCCGACACCTAACCGCGCCGCCCGCCCAATCCCTCTTTTCCCGCGCTCCCCGCAAGGTTATCCCCCCGCGCAAACTCTTACTGACTACGGCGGCGGTCGCGGCGGCGGGGTATGGATCCGCCTATGTGCGGAATTGTTCGGGTTATCGGCGCGCCGCGTTCACGACCGGCCGCAGAGCGTCGACCGCCGACGATACGGACGTGTACGAATCTATCGCGTAGTATTGATACCACCCGCAGTTCCTCCCGCAGCGGGCCATCATCCCCCGCATATCGGCGGCTTCTTCCGACGTCAGCCAATCCGACAGATCTGTGAACCGTAAGTCGGGGCCCTTTTTGCCGAGGATGTGGCAGGGGTAGTACAGACGGCCGTCCGGAGCGATGATTACGGAGGCGCTCGAACACTTTCCCCGGCGGTAGGCGTCGAAGAAGCCGGCGGGGGTGTGGATCGTGTCGGGGTAGAGTTTGCGCAGGTAACGGACTTTGCGTTCCAAGCGGTCCATGTCGGGGAAGCAGTTTTTGGCGTTGTCCATCACGGCGGCGGGGATGATCACGATGTTGGCGTTGTTTTCGTAGCAGATGCGTACCTTATCGTCCAGCGCGTTCACCGTGTCGGGGGTGACTACGGTTTGCACGGAGAGGCCGAGCGGTAATTCGGAGAGTTCGCGCAGGGAGTCGAATAGGGCAAGATTGTCGTGACCTTCGTCTATTGACACGTGCAGGAAGTCTATGTATTGCGCGTAACGGTCTATCGGGTGCGAAAGCAGGTCTTTCGCGCTTGTGGTGAACAGGAGGTAGAAGTTGCACCGGCGGCGGGCGTAGGCGAGCAGCTCCTCGATGTCGGGCCGCAGCAGCGGCTCGCCGCCCTCGAAGCTGGTCATCAGCACCGGGGAGCGGGAGAGGTTGCGCAGGACGGCTTTGACGTCGGCGGTGGACATGTCGGGGACGGGGTCCTTTTTGACGTTGCAGAACGGGCAGCCGAAGTGACACTTGGAGGTCAGCTTGAATGAGGCGTAGAACGGGAAGACGGGGCTTTGCGCCCAAACGTTGCGGGCTAAGCCGGCGAGCGTGGACAGGTAGGCGGACGGGGAGATTACGCGCATAAATAGTGTCCTTATTGATAAAGTTTATATGTATTGTATCGTATTTTACCGGATTGCTTCGCCTCGATAAACACGGCGCGAGGAGCGAAGCGGCTTGTTTATTTCGCCGTAAGGCAATCCGGAAGCGATCAATTGCCGATAACCTTTTTATATATAGCCACCTGTTTTTCCGTAATCCTATCCCATGAGAAGAACTCGTTCACGTGGGCTAAGCAGTTGTCGGCAAGCGTTTTAGAGAGAACCGGGTCGTCATGCAGACGCCTTATCGCGCCGGTTAGTTCCTGCGGGGATTTTTCTTTGACGAGAAGCCCCGTTTTGCCGTCTATAATAACGTCTACTATCCCGCCCACGTCGCTCGCTATTACCGGGACGCCGTATTCGGCGGCCTCTATCATCACTACGCCCAAACCCTCGGTGTCTCCGCGAGAGTCGATTATGGCCGGCAGGATGAAGCATCCGGCGGTCTGATACTCTTTTTCGAGTTCCTTGTTTGAAATTTTTCCTAGGAATACAACCTGTTCCGGCGCTTCTTCGGCGGCTTGCGTCTTCAGTTTTTCCGTCAAATCGCCTTGACCGACTATCCGTACTTGGTATATATTCGGATCAAGCGCCGCCGCCGCTTTGATCAGATATTCTATGCCCTTTCTCTCTATGTGCCGGCCGACGAAGAGGATGCGGAACTTGTCGGCGGGCGGGCGGGCGGCTTTCGCGCCGGAGGCGTTGCGGAGCGTCGTTCCGTAGGGCAGGATTTCAATCTCTCTATTGCGGATATTTGTCACGGTATTTTTGGCGAAAGCGCTTATCGCTATGACCGAGTCCGCCCGTTTGATGAAGCTCTTTAGTATCGGTCTGATCCACTTTTTCTTTTTGGCCAACAGAAGCTCCGCGCTGTAGAAAGTTAGCACGATTTTAGCCCGTCTGCAAAAAAAGCGTGCGAAGAGGGCCATAAACGCGTGCGGGAAGGGCCAGTGGACATGGATAATCGCGGGTTTCAGTTTGAGGCATAGGAAGAGTGCTTTCAAGGAGCCGGATATGAGGTAGGGGATGGCCAAGAGTTGCAGGAGCGGGTTACGCGCGATTTTAGACGGCGCGCCCTCCTCATGGGTCAAAAACTCCAGCTTCGCCGGAGCGTACCTATAGCGATAGACGGGCACGCCGTCGATACGGTGGCTTTTGAGCCCTTTATACGACGGGGCGGCGATCGTCACATCGCATCCGCGCGCGGCAAGTTCGCGCATAGATATCCGCAGCCACGGAACCTCGGTGTCTTCGTCGAAGCGCGGGTAAACGGAGGTTAGCGCTAAGACGGGAATTTTTTTTGACGATTCATCCGGCATTATTGGCGACCTTTATATTATGTATTGATCACAAAGTACCTTTTTTGGCCCGTTCTATATCTGCGGCCGTCATCATGGCGCAGAGGTCATTAAAAGAGACTTTGGCTTTCCATGAAAGTTCCTTAACCGCCTTTTCGGGGTTGCCGATCAGCATATCCACCTCAGCCGGACGGTAAAACTTTGGGTTGACCTTTACGATTGTCTTCCCGGTTTTGCCGTTTATGCCGATTTCGTCCACACCGCCGCCCTCCCAGCGCAACTCGAATCCGCAGTGTTTGCCGACGTTTTCGACGAACTCCTTTATTGTATGCGTCTCCCCGGTAGCGATAACGTATGTGCCCGGTTTGTCGCACTGGAGCATTTTCCACATCATCTCAACGTAGTCGCCCGAGAAGCCCCAATCGCGCTTCGCGTTCATGTTGCCCAGTTCGAGGGGTTCCTCCGTTTGTCCGGTTACGAGCCTCGCGAAGTGCGACGTTATCTTGCGGGTTACGAACTCCTTGCCGCGCATCGGGCTTTCGTGGTTGAAGAGTATGCCCGAACAGGCGAAAACGTTAAAACTCTCGCTGTAGTTCACGCAGGCCCAGTGCGCCATGAGTTTGGAGATGCCGTAAGGGGAGCGCGGGTAGAAGGGCGTCTTCTCTGTTTGGGGCGTCTCTTGGACTTTGCCGAACATCTCGGAGGTGGAGGCTTGGTAGAGGCGCGTTTTGGGCGAGAACTCCCGTATCGCCTCAAGGATGTAGAGCACCCCCATGCCGTCCGCCTGGGCGGTGTAGATCGGTTCCTCCCACGAGGCCGCGACGAAGCTCTGCGCCGCGAGGTTGTAGAACTCGTCGGGGGTATGGCGTTTGAAGAGGCGGCAGATATTGGAAAACTCGAGCAGGTCGAAGTCGAGCAGCTCTATCCGGTCTAAGATGCCGTGTTCCCGCAGTTTGGAGAAGGTGTCGGTGGAGCCGCGGCGGTAGAGGCCCAAGACCCTATAGCCGTTTTCGAGTAAAAATTTGGCTAAGTAGCCGCCGTCCTGGCCGGTTACGCCGGAGACCATCGCTGTTTTCGTCATGCGCTTTCCCGTGGTTTAGGTTTTTATGCTCAAAGCCGAAATCCAAGCCTATGCCAAAATATATATTATAGCGGCCGCAAATCACAATAGTCGGGACAAAAAATTTTTTTGCAAACGGCTTGTCCATATATTATATTAGGTGTTCGCGTTGTTTTCGGAGAGGTGCCCGAGCGGTTTAAGGGGCACGCCTGGAAAGCGTGTGTACGGATCCCGTACCCAGGGTTCAAATCCCTGCCTCTCCGCCATTTTACGCGTTATTCGGCAAATCAACGGGACCAGGTCCTGCGCAACCGTAGGCTGTGAACCCCGCCAGGCCCGGAAGGGAGCAACGGTAAGCGGACGTTTGGTGTGCCGCAGGTAAGCTTGGTCCTTTTTTTTCATCTTGCGGGTGGATTATGGGTTACATTGTTTTCGCGCGTAAGTGGCGCCCCAAAACGTTCGGCGACATGATCGGCCAGGAGCACATCGTCGATACGCTGCGCCGCGCCATAGAGAAGGACAGGGTCGCCCACGCCTACGTGTTCACCGGAACGCGCGGGGTGGGCAAGACGACCGCCGCCCGCATACTCGCCCGCGCCCTGAACTGCGAGAAGGGCCCCACCCCCGCGCCGTGCGGCGAGTGCCCCGCCTGCAAAGACATCCTGAACAATTCCAGCTTGGACGTGATGGAGATCGACGGCGCCTCGAACAACGGCGTGGACGACATCCGCGAGCTGCGCGAAAACATCGGGTACACCTCAATGGGCGGACGCTACCGCGTGGTGGTGATAGACGAGGTGCACATGCTAACGAAGAGCGCCTTCAACGCCCTGCTCAAAACGCTTGAGGAGCCGCCGCAGAACGTGATCTTCATCCTCGCCACCACGGAGCCTACGAAGATCCCGTCCACGATCCACTCCCGCTGCCAGCGCTACGACTTCCGGCGCGTGGGCGCGGACAGGATCGCCGCGCACCTCGCCAAAATATGCGAAGCCGAGGGCGTGGCCTTCGACAAAAGCGCCCTCTCCGTCATAGCCCGCAAAGCCGACGGCAGCGTGCGCGACTCCCTGAGCCTCTTAGACCAAGCCTGCTCATTCTGCGGAGAGAGCCTCACGGAACAAAAAGTACGCGCCGTGCTCGGATTGGTCGGGACGGACGTCTACCGCGAACTGATGAAAAACATCAAAGAGAAAAACCAATCCGCCGCGCTGGAGATAGTCCAAAAAACGCTCTTCGACGGCTACGAGCTGAACGAGCTGCTCGGCGGTCTGCAAGAGCACCTGCGCAACCTGCTGTTCGCCAAAATCCCCGGCGCGTTGGAGGCCAAAGGCATAGAGATAGAGGCCGACGAAGCAAAATCTTTCGCCCAAGAATCGCAATCGTTCGCCGAGCCCGACCTGTTGCGAATGGCCGAGATAGTGAACAGAGCCGGGCAAGAACTTAAATGGAGCGCGTACCCGCAATTTTCCGTTGAATTGATGACGCTGAAACTGCTGTACTTAGACAGCTCCGCAAGCATAGAACAGCTGATGAAATGGGCGGCGGAGAACGGCGGGGACGTAAAAAAAAAAGCGAATTGACGGAGCCGAAACAAGTTGAGTTGACAAGTAACGCCGTCAATACATATAATAATGATAGTATAGGTAATCATAGTATAGATAAATCGAGTATCGACAAGAACAGCGTTGCTAACGCGATTGTCAACACCGATACAAGCGGTATAAGTATCGATAAAAATGACGGTAAAATTGATAAACCGAGCGTCAAAAAGTCAAGCATCACTAAAGGCAAAACCGGCGCAAACAATATCAATGCCAATAAAGCAAAATTTGAAGAAGATGTCAAAAAAGAACCGATACTTCAAACGATATTGGATGCGTTTGACGGTGAGCTGCTGAATTAATGTAAAGAATTTAAGATTTTTATTATTTGACTTTAAACAAGGCAATCTCATGAAAAACATGAACAAGCTTCTGAGGCAAGCCAAGCAAGCTCCGCAAGCGCAAAAAATGCTTACGCAGCTCGTCAAAGCACAAGAAGAGCTGCAGCGCAAGCAGTACGAAGGCGCGGCCGGCGGCGGCATGGTCAAGGTCGTCCTCAGCGGTAAGTACGAGCTGGCGTCGATCAAGATCAACCCGGAGGTGGTCGATCCGCAGGACGTCGAGATGCTTGAGGATCTGATCGTCGCCGCCCACACGAGCGCGATGGAGGCGGCCAAAGGCGACTCGGAGTCGGTCTTCGGATCGATCCCCGGCGGCTTGGGTCTGCCGGGTCTTTAGCGTATGCTCGAGAGCTTGGAGGAATTGGTCGCCGCGCTGAGCAAGCTGCCCACGATTGGCCGCAAGAGCGCGTGGCGTCTCGCCCTCTACCTCATGGAGCGGCCGGAGGCGGAGGCTAAGCATTTGGCCGACACGGTGCTCTCCGTGCGGCGGAAGGTCAGGCGTTGCGGCGTCTGCTTCAACTACAGCGAAGAGGCGGTGTGCGCGGTGTGCGCCTCCGCGACGCGCGACAGGTCGCTGATATGCGTGGTGGAGAAGCCGACGGACGTTTTTACGATAGAGAACGCCGGACGCTACAAGGGACTGTACCACGTGCTCGGCGGGCTGCTGTCGCCGCTGAACGGCGTTACTGCGGAGAAGCTGAATATAGCGCGTCTGCGCGAACGCCTCGGCGGGAACGGCGCGGACGGCGTTGCCGTCAAAGAGGTGATCATAGGCTTAGGCGGCAGCGGAGACGCCGAAACGACCGCGCTATATTTGGCGAAAACGCTGAAAGGCGGCGGGGTGCGTATAACGCGCTTCGCGAGGGGTCTGCCGGCGGGTCTGGAGATAGAGCACGTTGACCAGCTTACGCTTACCCAGGCGTTGAACGAGCGGGTTGACGTGTAACAAGAGCGTCGATTTAATAACGATATCAATATATCAATACACCGTAGCAATATTTGCGATGCGGTTGGAACGGACGGGCGAATGAATACAATAATCCGCTGGACAAGAAAACTCGGGGCGTCGTGCTTTTTTATAGGCTACTTCCCGTTCGCATCGGGGACGGTGGGCTCCGCGATCACCATCGCTATTTTGTTTTTCGGCAAGGACAGCCTCTCTTTCATGCTCGGCCCGGAGAACGCGCTCAACTATTGGTGGGCGATTGTGACGCTCACCGTCATAAGCTTTTTCCTGACCGACAAGGGTAAGGAGATCTTCGGGCAGGACGACCCTAAGCAGACGATTTTCGACGAGGTGGTCGGGCAATTCATCACCTTCTTCATGATTCCTATAAATATCCGCACGTTGGTTCTGGGTTTCGTCCTCTTCCGTTTTTACGACATCGTAAAGCCTTATCCCGTATACCGCTTAGAGGAGATAGAGGGCGGCGTGGGCGTGACGATGGACGACGTGGCGGCCGGGGTTCTGGCGAACGTCACGCTGATGTTTTCGATATGGGCGTACAAGTGGGTAATGGTCTTTTTGACGTAGATTCCGACCGTATCTCATGGAAAATCAACCGTTTACGCGAGGAGGCGTTATGGAACCGCAGATATCGCGCTTGTCCGAACTCCTGAAAAATCAACATCTTACCCTTGCCGTAGCGGAGTCCTGCACCGGCGGGTTGTTGGGCGGCTGCGTCACCTCCGTCGCGGGTTCTTCGTTGTACTTCCGGGGCGGCGTAATCGCTTATGACAACGGCGTTAAGCACGACATTCTCGGCGTTCCTGCGGACGCTTTGGAGCGTTGCGGCGCGGTGAGCGCGCCCGTGGCCGAGGCGATGGCCGCCGGCGCCGCGAAACTCTTCGGGTGCGCCTGCGCGATGAGCGTCTCAGGCATCGCCGGCCCCGACGGCGGCACGGCGGAGAAGCCGGTCGGGCTCGTCTTCGTCGGTGTCTTCTGCCGAGGCGGGACGCTAAGCCGCAAGTTCGTATTCGGCGGCGACCGGGACGCGGTCAGGAGTCAAAGCGTCGCGGCGGCGGTCGATCTTTTGATTGAGACGCTCGCCTAACCCAAAGAATCAACCCAATGCGCAAACTCTTACTGACTACGGCGGCGGTCGCGGCGGCACTCTGCTTGGCGGGGTGTTCGAAGAAGCCGGCGCAAGAATCTACGCCCGCGACACAGGCGGCGGAAATTGACTCCGCAACACAGACGGCGGCAGAGATAGACTCCGCAGAGACAGATTCTGTTACCGGTACGCTTACCGACAGGAGAGACGGTAAAAAATACCGGACGGCGGTGATTGGCGGCAAGAGATGGATGGCGGAGAACCTGAATTATCAGACGGATAGGTCTGGGTGTTACAAAAAAGTTGATTCTAATTGCGATAAATACGGCAGGTTGTACGCTTGGGACGCGGCGAAGAAGGCTTGCCCTTCCGGATATCATTTGGCGTCGGATAAAGATTGGGATGATTTGGTTGCTACGGTTGGAGGCAAAGCGCGTTATGTAGTCAAAGGTATCGATACGAGCCGTGTTTGGGAGGGTACGGGTAAGAAGTTGAAGGCGAAAAGCGGTTGGAATGATTTTTGCCGCGTTGACGGTCGTGAAGATTGCAAAAACGGTAACGGTACGGATGATTTCGGATTTTCGGCTCTGCCCGGCGGCTGCACTCACTTCAACTGCAAAATCGGCGAGGATGGTTTCTGGTGGACAAGCAGTCCCGGCCGCTACCGGATTATATTCAACCGTTCCGATTACTTTTATGATGACGGCAACTCTGAGCTCGGTTATTCGGTACGTTGCGTCGCCGACACCCCTTAACCCAAAGGATCAACCCAATGCGCAAACTCTTACTGACTACGGCGGCGGTCGCGGCGGCGATTGACGCGTTGCGGCCCGTTGCGTTCGGTTAACGGCCGGATTTGATATTTGGGTCGATTTAAAAATTTTCAGAAAAATTTGCTTTTTGACCCGCGCGGAATGTATTTTTTATCCATAGCGGATAGTTAGCATATAAGTCAAATACCGAGATGAACTCAAACTATGTTTCTATCTCTATGATAATCAATAAGTTACACGGGAATACTAGCTGTTGAAGTACCTATGATAGTATAGAGATATGTGAACCATTAACCTATAACTTACTATGATATACGAGGTAAAAATATGCCAAATTCGACTAATTTAGGCGGTTTTCACGCCGCACGCCCAACGCACTGGGACATTGCGGCGTCCGATCCGTGTACCCCCCCCCCCCCCCCC
>JGI20171J14444_1000537_pt1 | contig 10198 bp, 14 predicted proteins | sample TergutNc150P4_FD_14444 | JGI IMG/M metagenome (IMG submission 14444) | reverse complement strand
GCTTAACAGGGTTATTCCTTACCGCAAGATACGGACGGCGATACGTTTTCGGCTTTCGGAAATTGAGAAGTGGATTGACGGAGGCTGTACGGATAATGTCGAGGATTTGCTCAACGGCGTAAAGTCTGATGAAGCCGATGACGATTTACCGCATGAAACTGCGGATTCTTCAAACATTGACGAGGGTAATAAAGAAATTGAGTGAGGAGTTGTAAAGGTTCAGTTTGGAAGGCGGGACGCTGTTTATCAGCAGGAATATTAATGTTTTCTCATGGCTTAAAAACGCCTTTATTGATTGCGGTTTTTTTGACGTAACGCCTATCTCTTTGGAAAGGGACGCTCTCTCGGCTAAACTGAATGAACTGAAACCAAAATATGTTTTTATAAACAGCGAATTTTACTCGTGCGTAACGCCTTTTATGATAGGTCTCCTTCATGATAAATTTCCTGATTTAAATATAAACATTGTAAATTTTGGAAATTTTCCCGACAGTCTTGCGGTACGCTTTATTTTTCATGGGGCTAAATCATATCTCAATGTTAATGACGGCATTGAAGATTTTAAAAAAGGTTTAGAAATAATAAAAACAGGTCAAGGTTNTTATTCAACGGGCGTTAGGTGGCAGATCAACGAATTAGATGAAATAACAAATATTAAAAGTTATATAACTGACCGTGAATGGCAGGTTTTATTTCTTATCTGTAACGGGTTTACCGATACAGAAATTATTTTCTATCTTTCGATAAGCAAAAGTACAATTTATAACCACATTAATAGTTTGCATAAAAAACTTGACGTTACCAACAGGTGGAATTTAATCAGAAAAGCCGTCTATCTTGGATGGGTTAAAAAAGAGCATTTAGCCTTTAATGGCAATGATTTAAAAATTCCTAAAAATCCTTTAAAGAAAAGAATGAAAAAAAATACNCCCTTGCATGGAGGGGCATGAAGGAAGGCTAAAACTCGAAATTGCGCCCTTTAACAAAAACCCAACGAAGGCAGGGGGGTATTTTGTTTTGTTGGTGTGGGCTGTAGTGCCCCTTCGCCACTGCACGGGGGCACGCTCACACCAACATCAGGAAACAAAATACCCCTCTGTTGTGTGTTACCAATTATTATTTATGGTTTTCTGTACCTATTCTTAATAGCATTTGAAATATGCTAATAATCGGGATAGAAAAACGCTTCGTTAATTTATACCGTTACAGGTAGTGTACCCGTTCCTAGCCGGTATACTATGGAATTTGGGTGACAGATACTTTTGCGCTACCTCGCATGGGCGACGCAATATGGCCCGAAGAAAATTTCGCCATGGTTATCTGGTGCGAGGAAGAAGAAGCCCGCGCCATTAAACGCGCCGTAGACTCGGTCAAGGAGAAATTTCCCGGCGAGGGGATTAAACTGTTCGGGATTTAAGTAGGGTATGGGGTTCGGGGTATAGGGTCTGGGGTTCGTCCTTCGTGGTCGTAGCTCCAACTGTTCCTTGAACCCTGCTCTTGTTTTTTTCTTTTTCTCTCTTCATTTTTCTTTTGATTATTGCTATACTAAAACCAATGAGACAAAAGGGTAATCTTTTGTGTTATGGGGAATAGAAATTTTTAAAAGGAGTGTTTTTATGGCAAATAACGGACAATATCAACTAATAACGGATATAAACGACATTGTACCCATTGTAGAAAACTATAGACGGATTTTAGAGAATGGGAACAGTAATGTATTTAAAAAATTTAGTAATTTTATATATTGGTATTATTTCCCTAGTTTAAACATATTTGTACCAAATTTATTTTTGGCTTATGTAGAGATGGCTGATAAAGACTATCCTGAACATCCTCTAGAAGATTATGGAATGGATGGTGGGCCTGCAAAAGATATATTGAAAAACTTAGATTGCTTTACTAGAGTTGACAATAAAGAAAATGATCTTGAAAAATTTGTGTCACATTTTAATAAAAATAAAAGAACAGAAACAGTAATATATATACTTAAAGATAAATATTTTGATTTATTCAAACATATACCACCTTTCGTTTTAAAGGACAATAATACAAATCAACAATCTATAGCTGTTAATAAGTTTAAAATTATAAATAAAGCTAATATGATTATATTGCCTGTTCTAGCATTCATGATCATATTGCCTGCTTTATCGAAATATATTGGACGTATTTTCCAAGAAAGAAAAGAAGATAATTGGCGGGAAAAATATGTTTTTAGCAAATTACGTGAAACTCGCGATTTACCACAAAACGGATCTGATGAAGAATTTATAAATAAATTAGATATATTAATGTGCTTAAATATTATTATTCAAAACTGGGATAATATTTTCAAAGATAAAATGAAAATGCATAGTTACGATTTGGCACATGCATTAAGAGGTATTCGCAATAAAGAAAGTGCACATTATACCACAGAGATATTGTCAGAATACAACTATGATGATGTAGATTATGCATTAAGTACAATAATACGATTTATGCGTCCCATAGATTCTGATGTTGCAGAGCAAATCTCTAAAATAAAACGAGATTTTGAAAATAAATAAAGATGGGAGCAAATTCTCCCCCAAAAACCTTAAGTTTCCTAAAAACCAGTCATTACTATAGGTAAGAGGGTAAAAAATGGAAAACAAACAAGAAAAAGCCTTTAACGACCTTATTTCTGAGGTTAATAAATGTGAAAAATGCCCCAGAATGTGCGGTCGGACAAAAGTATTGTCTGAAAAAAACGGAAATATTGGCTCCAAAGTCATGTTTATTGCCGAAGCCCCCGGCAGGCATGGCGCTGATCGTACCGGTAAACCTTTATACGGAGATAAAACAGGTGATAATTTTGAAGAATTGTTAGGGCATATAGCTTGGGAAAGAGAAGACGTGTTCATTACGAATGCCGTTCTTTGTAATCCTCGGGGCGATGAAGATAATAATGCTCCGCCAGAACCAGAAGAACTAATAAATTGTAGTGATTATCTTGAAAGGACAATAGAAATTGTAAACCCTGATGTAATTGTCACATTGGGAGGAAAAGCCCTTAAGGCGTTAAAACACATAAGTTGTCATAATTTCGTCCTTGGCGATTGTGTTACAGAAGAACAAAATTGGAATGGTAAAAAATTATTTCCCTTATATCACCCATCGCCCACAGTCGTAAATTGTACGAGAAATCTTGAAACACAAAAAAAGGATTTTGCCACTTTATCATGCCTTGTTGACCCCAAAAAGGGAATAAAACAAAAATTGGCAGGATAAGAACTATGTCTGACAGAAAATTAATTATTGGGGCTATCGCCGGAGATATTATTGGTTCGGTATTCGAATGGCAGAATGTTAAAACAGTTGAATTTGACTTATTTTGCCATGAATCAAAATTCACCGATGATAGTGTACTTACAATAGCAACTATGTCTGCTATACTGAATCAGAAAGGTTATTCTGAAACATATCAATTGTTTGGCAGAAATTATCCTCATAGGGGTTATGGCGGTAATTTTCAAACATGGATTCATTCAGAAAATCCAAAACCATATAACAGCTATGGAAACGGTTCCGCAATGAGGGTTAGCCCTGTTGGATGGTATGCCAACAGTCTTGATGACGCGATGGCTGAAGCTCAGAAGAGCGCGGAGGTTACCCACAATCATCCGGAGGGGATAAAAGGGGCTAAATCTGTCGCTGCCGCGGTTTATATGGCGCGAAACGGCAAAAGCAAGGATGAAATAAAGACTTTTATTACTGAAACTTTTGGCTATCATCTTGACCGAAAAATAGATGATATAAGGCCCAAATATGAATTTGACGTAAGCTGTAAAGGTTCCGTCCCGGAAGCAATTATTGCCTTTTTGGAAAGTACGAATTTTGAAAATGCCATACGATTGGCGGTATCTTTGGGCGGAGACAGCGATACAATAGCTTGTATTACCGGCGGAATTGCGGAAGCTTATTATCAGGATATTCCTGAATATATTATAAAAAATGTTCTTAATATTTTACCTAAAGAATTGATAAGTATTATTGAGCAGTTTTCTAAGAAATACTTAAAAACCGCCCCCAAAACCCTTAACTTGCCCCAACCTTAGCCATTATAATAGTGTAGGAGTTAAAATGAAAACCGTAATTATAACCGTCCCCATGAAACCGCCTCACGAGGTGGTAGCAATGCAATACCCCATGGATGGAAACAAATCAATCGAATACGAAAAACCTGTTCGCTGCCCGATACACGGCATACTTGCAAAAACAATTAAAAAAGATGAACAGGTTAAGGTAATTTACATACTTACAACAGGGGAAAACAGCGAATGTGAGCGGAATAAAAAAGCATATATTGAAGAACTGGAAAATATCAACAAGGAAATAGGCGCTGTTTTAAGTTATGACGCAATCGAAATTGATTTTGAACCTACCAAAAAAACATACAACAAACTAATCACCGACTTAGCCGAAAAAATCCCGGATAATGCCGAGATTTATGCCGATACTACTTTTGGATTCAAAGCCATCCCTCTTTCCCTGTTTTGCGCCCTTCGCTTTGTCGAAGAATTCCGTGAGGCGGTTGTTCAATATATCATTTACGGAAAAGTAGAATTTGACAAGGAAACCAGAAAGCCTAAAAACCCCATGCTTTATGACATAACTTCGCTCTATTATCTTTTTAAATTGATGGGTTCAATGGGAGCTTCCAATGCTGAAGAAGCTATGGAAACTTTAAAAGATTTTTTTGCTATGTAAGAGGTTTTTGTGAAAGAACACAAAAGAACCGAAGAACAACAAAAAGATTACATATTTGATATTTTCTCCAAATGCCATAGCGAAACTTCATCAAGCCGTATACAGGTAAATTCATCAATATTATGCGAACAAATATACTTATGGTATAGGGATTACCTTTCCTTTGATGTAGACAAGATGGGACTTGAAATAACTAAGGTTATTAGCCGTTTTACTAAAGATGAAAATATATCAAAAATACCGAAAGATAAAGACGGTTTTTTCAAATTTCTTACCGTTTCAATTAATAATGAAAAGGCTGCTTCCTATCGTGAATATAATGAAAATGAAACTATAAAAATTCCAAGAGAGAAAAAACGAAAATTAAGAGAAATAGAAGATTTTATCAGAATGAAAGAAAGCCAACTTGAAAGAAAATTAACTAATGATGAACAAATACAAAGTATATCCAAATGGTTTAAGATAACTGAAAGAAAGGCAATAGAATATCTTGAATTAATTAATAACAAAAATGTTAGTGGTTTTGATGCCAAAAATAATAATGGTGAAGAAAGAAATATTCTTGATACAGAAGATTTAAAACCTGCATATTTATCTTCTTCTTATGAAAAACCGGAAAGTACATTTTTTGAANATTTTAATGTGTCAATTGTCAAAGAAGCCGTAATATCTGTATTAGACAAAAAACAAAAAAGNGCTAGAGACTGTTATAAAGAACTATTTACGTTATATTGCATTAAAAAGAATATAAAAGAATTGTATCCTATTCTTGATCAGGGAATTATAGATTCTTTCCATAAAGACGGTAAGAAACCGAAACAATACGAAATTTACATAAAATACCACCCCGGAATTGATAAAAAAAGTGCAGAACCTCAGGCAGCAACAAACCTTCGTGATTTTCTAAATGATATTTATACTTATATAAAAGAAAAAAACAAATAAATNTTCTCCTCAAAAACCTTAAGTTTTCTCATTCNCAGCCATTATTACTTATATCAAGTTGAATAGGAGAAAACCATGAAAGGAAAAACCAAGGGGTCGATTATGACCCAACATCAGTTTGAGAAAGAGGAGCAAGCGCGGATAAAAATTGAGGAGTACTTCAAAACAGGGCAAATGAATCCTGATGTGGCTGTATTTACCTTGCGTTTGCTTGGTTTTTCCGCCGCAAGAGCCAAACAAATTGTAAGGCAGTGGATAAGTGAGAAATCCAATGGCGAGTAAGGAGGTATAACATGGGAACCCCATCCTTTAACGCAGCCTTGTATGAATGTGCTATGAATTGTGCACTCCTCAGACAGCACCGAAGGTGTAAGGAATATTTTGGCGGTATTGCCTGTGAAGAGTGTAGGTACAATGTAAAGAAATACATTGACGCTGACCCTAGACGGCTTGAACTTTTCATGATGCAGGCTGAGTCAAGGGCAGACCGATTAGACCACGCAGCCAAACTGCACCGCCCGTTCTTTGTGATAGGCATTGTGTTTTGTTTGTTAGCAGCATGGGTCATATGGAATGGAAAACGTGAGCGGCAAGTGCGAGCCAATGAACAGCAGAGCGTTGTAGAAGTTTCCAAGCTTCCTAATGACACACCATACGTCGCCCCTGTGGGGCAGACTGATGTGGTGAACACATTGCATCGGGTAACTAAGGTTATGAAAGACAATACCGATGTCAATGGAGATGGACTATCGAACTGTATAGACGCCGCAGTTACGTTCTATAAGTTCTTCCCGGACAAGAGTAAGGTTATAATCATTAGGAATTATAACACTACTACCGGAATGAACCACTTGTTTAATGGTGTGTTGCTAGACGGAGTATGGCGAGCCATTGAGCCTCAAGCATTTTATGCAGGCAAGAGTTCTTACTTCATGAAGGATGTATGGGGTGCTCAGTACGATAGTTCACACAACGTGGACAGTACTGAACGTTACAAGATGTATGCGAAGTAGAGTTCTTCATTGAGCTCAAGGAGGATAATATAATGTGGAATGTTTGTATATTCATGGCTGCCCTACTTGCGGTATTTTGGTTTATTGTTGAAGCACCTTGGAGACGGTAGCTTAGGAGAAATAAAATGCCAAAAAATTTATTATCAATCCCAACATGGCAAAAAGGCTGTATTGAGGAAATGGTTATTCTTGATGAAACAAAAGAAGTTTTTAAATATTCATTTTCCAACAGCCTTGATAATATCAGAACGGCGATTTATGCGAGAATAGGTAAAAATATTAATTTAGAGAAGGCGGTATGGAAACAAAATACCAGACTATCAATAAGCGTTAAGCATTTGATGAATTTCCACAATGTTAATTATTCCATGACAACTGACGTAATAGATAATTTAAAATATGTAGTTGTAAATATGCGAGTCGGCGATAAATGGTATATTACAGGCTATGATGAAATTGAAGGTAAATTTTATGCTTGGCAGTTTCTTGACATGATAAAATTATTAAGAAAATTAAACGATCAACTGTCATAAGATAGCAAAGAATTAATAACATATTATCTCCTAAACTTAAAGTCAAGTATGTAATAAAACCTTCTTCTGCTTCTCCGCATACCCGCTCTGTCCTGCAGAAAGGTTGATAAGCCTCTGTTTAAGAAGGGCTTTTTCTATGGGGTCTATGCCGGGAGAACGGAGTACGTTTTTTAACCTTGTTTTATGGGCGATACAGGCGATATGAAATGAATCGTTGGGAAAACCACTTACACGGTATTTTCCGCTGTGAGGAAAAATATCATCTGCAATTTTATAGTTAGGTTTTTCAACGGCTGCTATGGCAAGAAAAGCGTCATCAAAACTTTGTATTGCTTTTGTCAGGCTGGTTAAAGAGTCTTTGTCGGTCTTTTCACAAAATTCAAATTCCTGTGTGATGAATGTATACTCGGCTAGGATAATGGTTAAAGGGTCGGCGGTGGCTTGCGCTTCTTGAAAAGCGGACAGGGCTGATTTGAACACGCATTTTAATCATAATTTATACTAATTTTTTGGTCGATTATTGTTTTTTGCAGGTAATAGTTCCGTATGTTTGATTTCCATTTTTGAAAATGCAAACAGTTTTTTCCCCAAGTCTTTTAGAGAAGCCCCTATAAGATATACGGTAGTATCAATAACTAAAAAGCGGTCATGGTAGGCATTTGATGTGCTGATGTGTATCGGTTCATACTGTGAATTATGCTTTTTTAAGTCCAACTGTAATTGGTCGGATATGCGTTTTGTATAAATTTGCGCGCTGACTTTTTTTTGTCTTTTTGACAGCAAAAGTAAAACGCTTTCATCTACGTAATTGTCAATTAAAACTATTGATTTCTTTGCCGATTTTATTAAATTAGAGGCGAATATATAAGCGTCAAAAATTTGTCCTTCATAAAAAATACCTTGTATCGGGGGCAGGGCGGTTTTGACAAAAAAATCTATTTTTTTCTCGGTTTTAGTTACACGGTTTTCAAGGCGCTCAAACCTTTTGTTTACCGCATAACCTTTCATTATATAGTTTTTCAAAACACGATTAGCCCAAATTCTGAACTGAATGCCCCGACTGGATTTTACCCTATAACCTACCGATAAAATCACGTCAAGACTATAATATTCAACTTGATATACTTTACCGTCTGCGGCAGTTGTCGCAAATTTTGCGACAACTGGATTTTTACCCTTTCCTTCTCCAACTGTCGCAAAATTTGCGCCAGTTGAAAATATCGCCAATTCTTCATTCAATGCATTGTTTATATGCTTTCCTATGGTCTTTATATCCCTGTCGAATAAAACGGCAATTTGCTGTCTGTTTAGCCAGACATTTTCATCTTCCAGTCTGACTTCAACCGAAACGGTGCTGTCGGGTTGATACAATACTAATTTGCTTTTACCCATTGATTTATAGTATAGCAAGGTTCAAGAGAAAAAAGAATCCCTCAAAATTGCACTAAACAACAGTATGATTATGCTCCCGTAGCGTCATCATATAATGGGCGTTAAAGATGTATGCCAAATAAAAGTTACACAGGCGAGGCAAAATCTTTAGGCATACATTTTGCTATCACTTGGGAAAAAACGGACTATGCCGAGGGAAAGGGGACAAACTCATTGGGTTTATAAAAAAACAGGATAGGCTCTAAATTACTTGACATTCATAATACTATGTAATATATTTTTTATATAGGCAATACTTTTGCCGGATTCGCCAACGGGGTTTCCCGTGCTACCGGCTTTGACAGTATTGCCTTTATTTTTTATTAACTCATTTACAAAAATATCATGAACATAGAATTTATTATCTCCAATTTACAGTGTGCAATCCAGTAATATTACTAAAGTGTTTAATATTATCAGTAACAAGAATATAATCATTGCATAAACAATATGTTCTTCAGCGATTGCTTTTTCAATATTTTCAATTACGTTATTGTTCCCTTTCAAATAAAATGAAACTATGTTTGAATCAAGGGCAAAAACACTCATAAAGTCGGAATTTCCCTGAAATGTAATTTTTGAGATAAAATTTCATCAAATTCAGAGGGCAGGGGATCAGTTTTATTTAATTCATTAATTTCATTGGTCAATTTTCTAAACTCTGCAAGTTTTTTATGTTTTTCCGAAATATTATTTATTACAGTCTCAATATTAAGCGTCACTTTAGACCCGCTTGTAATATTACATGGTCTTTCAGGTATGAAAACTTGTCCATCGTATACAGCTTGAACTGCGGTCATATTCTACCTCTAAATTAATTATAACGTAAATTTATAGATTGGTAAAGAACACGAAACGGTATCAAACACCGCTTTTCCCACGAATAAAATCCTATTCATTACTTTATCATATAAACTACTTTATCACCATGAGCGCCGATTAATTCCTGCTTTGTCGGATTAACAATTAAATCCATAGCTTCAAGCGGAATTGCGCCAAGAAGTACGTCGCTAGCATTAGGAACTACCACCGCCTGACAGGTAGTTTTGCGGTCTTTCCAGTGTATTTGTACAGGTTCGGTTAAATCGTAAGTCTGCGCCGAGCCGTCGGCAAGTTCCGCTTCATAGATGTCTACCACTTCAAGCCCCAATTGCTGACAGATTGCTTCATTTATAACTATGGTTGCCGCTCCCGTGTCAACCATAGCGGCAACGGTTGTTTGACGAATTTCAGTCTCTTTGGCGGAACCACGCCTAACATTGATTACATCGCCGGCGTTCTTTAAAATTATTTCCGCATGAACAAGTCCCATATGGTTATTATACCACAAACATCATTGATTGTAAAATATTATTCGATAATTTTTTTAAAAATAATTTCATTTTCAGTCAAGCAAAATGACACTTTCAACCTATATAATAGTATGATAAAAGGGAGTTTTTTACCCACAATTGCGCTAGTTACCATTTTTCCATAGCGAAAATCTTTTTTACCACTTGACAAAAAAAGGGAAATGTGTATAAAATGACATTATCTTACACATAG
>JGI20171J14444_1000534_pt1 | contig 10250 bp, 10 predicted proteins | sample TergutNc150P4_FD_14444 | JGI IMG/M metagenome (IMG submission 14444) | reverse complement strand
CTATGGAAGTAAGCATGGTGGATAAATAATTTAACTTAGGTGAGGTCGAAATGAAAATACTATTAGTGGACGATTCTTCTACAATGCGCCGCATTCAAAAGAATACACTCGCATCCCTTGGCTACTCAGATGTTGTTGAAGCAGAAGACGGGGCAGATGCCCTTGAAAAGCTTCGGCAAACCCCAGACATCCAGCTTGTGCTGATGGATTGGAATATGCCTAACATGACTGGCATAGAATCTCTGAAAGCAATAAAGAGCAACCCTGCAACCAAGGCTATCCCAGTTATGATGGTGACATCAGAAGCTGAAAAAGCCAAGATTGTTGAAGCTATTCAAAACGGAGCCAGCAACTATTTGGTAAAGCCCTTTGAAGCCGATGCGCTAAAAGAGAAAATAGCCGGAATTGTTAAATAGTCCAAGGAGCTAATATGCCTAGCTTGGTCTATATAAACGGCGAATTTTTTGATAGAGAAAACGCAAAAGTTTCCGTTTTTGATCATGGCTTTCTCTACGGAGATGGCGTGTTTGAAGGCGTTAGAGCCTACAAGGGCATGATTTTTCGTTTAACCGAGCACGTGGACAGACTGTTTGATAGCGCAAAAGTTATAGGGCTTATACCCGGAATTCAAAAAAAAGAAATGGAAGATATAATCGTTAAAACCTGCGCAAAAGCGGGAATGAAAGACGGTTATATTCGCCCCATAATAAGCCGCGGAATAGGAGATTTAGGACTAAATCCCTATCTCTGCAAAAAGCCAAATATCATTTGCATTGTGGACAACATTTCTCTTTACCCACCCGAAGATTATGAAAACGGATTGAAAATTATAACCGTTGCAACTCATCGCAATTATAACGAGAGCCTCAACCCAAGGGTCAAGTCTTTAAATTATTTGAACAATATAATGGCAAAAATTGAAGCCGTGCAGAGCGGTGTGAAAGAGGCTCTGCTCCTGAATCCTCTCGGCTATGTTGCTGAATGTACAGGAGATAATTTGTTCATTGTTCGCAAGGGAAAAATATACACGCCCTCTGTGCAAAGCGGTTCCCTAGACGGCATAACAGCAGCAGCAGTTGCCGAGCTTGCAGTGAAGAGGGGTTTTGAGGTTATACCTGGACTTATGAGCCGCTTTGATATCTGGACATCAGACGAATGTTGGCTAACCGGCACCGCAGCCGAGATGATTCCTGTGACGAGTGTTGATGCTCGCCTTATAGGAGATGGAAAGGTTGGCCCTGTTTACAAACAACTTTTGGCAGATTTCAAACATCTAACAGAAACTACGGGAACACCTATAGTCTAGTAAACGCTGATTAACTCTCTTTGGGATAAGGGACATGGGATAAGGGATATGTCCCAGAGCACTTGGATATGAGTTAATCTGCACTTACTATATTACCCTAGATGTTAGACTTTTACCCAATTCACATATACTACCCGCTTGAAGAGGCGGAAAAGAAGTACAAAGAAGGTACTTTGAAACAAACAGAAAATTATCTGCTTGCCTTTGTTGAAAGGCATTTGGAAGAAATTATGGATTTAGCAAACGATAACGGAAATGTAAATGACGAAGATATTATAGATGCTGTGAAAGGTGAAATTTTAGCAAGAGGTTCTATACAGCCGGCAGCCGAGCTTGCAGACATAATAAAGGAAATAAACAAGGAGATTTGGTATAGAGGCGAAGCGGAAAATCAAAGCCAAAACCCCAAAGACATAGCCGAGCAATGGCAAGCGGAATACGCTGCTAAATGGCACGAAGCTAGGCTCTTTGAAGCTTTTGTTGTTTTGGAGCATTGTACAAATACGGTGCTTGCAAAATTCAGTGGGGTTCGCTAGTGACTATATCTGTAGAAAATCTCTATTTCAAGGATTTGAGCCAATATCAAACTCTTTCTACTCAAGAGGAGCAGGCTCTTATACAGATACTTCGCGATAACGGTAAAAGGAACATTCACAACGCTGCTCTTCGCAAACTTATATGCGGAAACTTGCGATTTGTAGTGAGTGTAGCCCGCAAATATCAAGGGCGAGGGCTTAGCCTGCTAGATTTAATAAACGAAGGAAATTTAGGGCTTTTCAAAGCTGCGCTTCGTTTTGACTGCGCAAAAGACATTCGCTTTATAAGTTATGCGGTATGGTGGATAAGGCAAGCAATTCAAAAAGCTATCTTTGAAAGAATTGGCGTAATGAGAATTCCACCCAACAAGCTTATACTTGTGAATCGTTTCAAAAAAGCTTTGTCTAGCAACCTTGGCGATTACGAAAAAACATTCAGTATTCCAGAATTCAAAGACAGCGAAAAAGACATAATAGATATAATGGAAAAAATGATGGAAATTTCGCTTGATAGCCCATCAAATGATGACCCAAGTTCCGATAATGTTGGAACTCTTTTAGATGTTTTGGAAGGAACCTCAGACAGCCAAGACGATTTTATGAGGGAAGCTGAGTTGCATAATATGGTAAGCGATATACTCTCTAAATTGCCAACGAAAGAAAGCGAAATTATCCGTATGTTCTACGGCATAGATTCGGCAGAAGACAATACCTTGCGCAATATTGGCGAAGATATGCGCCTCTCGCGAGAAAAAGTGAGGCAAATAAAAAATAAGGCAATTCGCAGAATGCAGAAAAATAAAGAATTGCACGAAGATTTAAAGGATTTCTTTTATTGACAATGAAAAGATATTTAACAAATAAAAAATATTTAACCATTGCAATTGCGATTTTAGTAGTTACAATTATTTTGCTTATTGTTTTTAGCGGCGGTTCAATAAAAGTTTCAGCTATTCCTTTTGGACTCCCTGCCAAAACAAAAATACCCATTGGCGAGAAAGCAAAATTCCCGCAAGCACCAATAGCGGCAGAAACAGATTTACAACGCGCAAACAATTTACGAATGGCAGGTGCCCTTGCAGCTGCCCAAGATTACTATGAAAACATATTGCTCAGATATCCGAATTTGCCCATAGCGCTTTTTGGCGCAGCATATTCCATTATAGCGCAAGATACCATTTCTGCGGAAAAAATTGCGAAAACAAAAAGTTTAATAGAAAGCCTTGCACAGCAAATGCCAGGTTCTGTGTGGGTTAGGTTGCTTTTAACATTCTCCATAGAACACGAAGGCAATTTGAGCCATGCGCTTGAGATAGCATCTGAGCTTGCTTATGACTCTCCAGCATTCTCCGAGGCGAGGCTCAGATATTCCGAGCTGCTTTTGAAAACCGAACAGTCATCCAAAGCGGCAAACGAAGCTAGGGCGGCAATTTCAATATCTGCGGGTTTGGATGCAAGAGCTTATGCAAATCTCGCTTTTGCCTTGCACAAAATGGGAAATATTGAGGAATGTTCCGAGCTTGTGAGCTATGCTTTGCCCAGATTTCCTTCACAAATGGGACTCTTGCTTTTGCACGGTTATTTGAGCGAATATTCCAGAAACTACGACATTGCTCTAAGCGATTACAGAAAAATTTTAGTGTTGAAACCAGGGGATGCAAACGCATTAAACGCCATAGCTACCTTGGGTGAAAAAATTCCTCCCAAAGCAGAAACAGCGTCTTACCAAAGTGGCATATCCTTAAAAGACCACGCAAGAGAAGCTGCAAAAATACTTTTACCTTTAATAGATGAATATCCAGAAAATTTGCCACTTCGTGAAGCACTCGGAAAAATTTACTTAAAATCCAGATTAATGCAAGAAGCCCGTGCCCAGTTTTCTGAAATTTATTCGCAAGACTTTGAATATCCCAACATAAAAAAACTCTTGGAAGAATCTTCTGAAGAACAGTATAAATCCATATCCCTGTCGCCTGCGCTGTACAACAAAGACCTAACGGATTCGCTTGCAAAAACATTTGCCTCACTGCGCAAAGGAGAAAAACTGGATGATGACAATCTAGGTCATTATTTGGTACACTACGGTTCAACGCTCAAGGAATTTTTTTCAAAATATTCAATAACCAAGTTTAAAAAAATAGATGAGAGAACCTATATTGAAAAATACAACATAGAATCTTTTACTTATGAAAATACAATTTTCTTTGATTCAAAAAAAACATTCTATGCGGTTCGCTCTGTTATAACAGATTTTGCCGAGCCAGGTTCTTTTAATTACGTTCAAGATTTGTTCGGGTATTTTTTGAGGAAAGAAACAGAAATGTTAGGTGAAGGCACTATTACAGAATCTAGGGAATGTTATGGCGATAAATGGAACGGTATTGTGTGGACATCAAGAGATAATTTTGAAGTTCTTATGCAGAGTACCAAAAAACCTAGAATTATTTATATTGTGAGGCTACACGCAAAGCGTTTCCCCGATACAGGTAATTTATGCTTTTACATAGGTATGGCACTAGATAGACATGGATGGGTTAAATAATGCCTTTTTTACTCATTACAATTCTTTTTACGTTCACAATGCTTTGGGCAGAGGATTTGCCTACGGCACAACAGAGCGAGGCCGATAAACGCAAAGAGTTGCTCGGTAATGTGAATGTTTCAAAAGTTAATTCTATGGACGAAGTTAAAGGCTCCTACAAAAGCCCCAAAAAAGCTATGTTCATGTCTTTGCTGCTACCAGGCTCAGGGCAAATATATGTGGGAGGAGGGTCTCGTTATGTTAGAGGCACGTTTTATTTGGCAGAAGAAATGGCTCTAATATATGGTTTATATTACCATTCCATATATAAATACAACAAACAAGTAGAAAAATACAAAAGTTTTGCAGATGCAAATTTTAGTATATCTAAATATGAGAGAAATATGTACCGTATTTACGATACACCTTACGAGGAACTTTTCAATCAATTTTACTGGGGAACGGATAGAGAAAATTATTGCAAAGCATTTTATGGAAACAATGCCCCTTATGTTAAATCTTGCGTTGATATAAATAATACAAATGTAAAACCAAAAGATGGTGATATACCATTAAACAGTTCAGCGTATTACAGTATTATAGCTAGCGAAAATTTTGTGCTAGGTTGGAAAGATGCAGATACAACAAAAATAGATAACGTAATAGCAAATCTGCTCTCCCCTGACCCCAATCACCCTGCATACATAAAACTTGGAACATCTGCAAATTACAATGAATACCTTGAAATGCGAAAAAAAGCAAATAATTTAGCAGATAGGCAAGCCATTTTCTTAGGGGTAATAATTTTGAACCACATAGTTTCTGCCATAGATGCCGCACTGTCTGCAAACGCACACAACAGCAGCCTGTACGAAGAAAAACTTTCCTTTTTAGATAGAATAAGACTAGGAAATGATTTTCAAATTGGCGAAAACTTTAGAGTTGGAGCGGGGCTTAGACTTGTTTTTTAGAATCCTTTTAACTTTGGCAATCGGAGTTCAAATAGCTTTCTCCCAAACGGTTGTTTCTGTCGATGAAAATATATCTCGCAACAGAGACAAAAACCTTGTTGTTGCTATGGCGGCTTCTGCTGTGTTGCCAGGGGTGGGGCATTTTTATTTGGGCAATAATTCAAGAGCTTTGTCATTTTTTTGGATAGATGCAGCTCTATGGGTTTCTGCAAGCACAACTTGGTTTTATGGCGATAACCAATTAAAAAGCGCAAGGGGCTATGCGGTTAAATATGCGGGTGCAGAAGGTGCTCCCAAGGATCTTGACTTTTTAACACTTATGGGAAATTATAGGAGCAGAGGAGGCTCTCGTTACCAAAACTCAAACCCAAGCAATGACGAAGATTACAACCAAGCAATGCTCAGAGCTGGGCGAGAGATAGATGCAGAATATCCTTATGAATCTGGATATATTTGGGACTGGGGTTCAAGTGATAACCCAGAAACAACCGAAAGAATGAAAACCTATAATGAAATGCTGAAGCGTCACCGAATTGCGAAAATTGCATTCCAAGTTTCCCTCGGTGCTATGGCTCTAAATAGAGTTTTGGCTATTTTAGATGCAATGCGACTTTACAAGCAAACATCGGCAAATTTTTCGCATTTACAAATAACGCCAATTTTGGCACCTAGGCAATCAGGAATTTTTGCGAGCTATGAGTTTTGAAAATCCTTTACTCTCTGTGCGCAATTTATCCATAGCTTTTGATAGCACTCAAGTTACGCATAATGTTTCTTTTGATATAATGCCAAGAGAAATTTTTGCCATTATGGGAGAATCTGGCAGCGGAAAAACTGTGAGTGCAATGGCAATTCCAAGGCTACTCCCTTGCCCCAGCGCAAAAATAGTGAGTGGCGAAATTATTTTTGAAGGCAAAAACACTTTGGAATTAAAAGACATTGAAAGCATAAGGGGCTGCCGAATAGGTTGTGTTTTTCAAGAACCTATGCAAGCCTTGAATCCTGTTGTCTCCATTGGCACTCAGCTTTTAGAAGCGGTGCGTTTTATGCCTAAAGAAGAAATGGAAGCTCGCATAGAAGAGCTTTTAACAAAGTCCGGTTTTAAAGACACAAAAAGAATTTTCAAAAGCTACCCGCACGAAATGAGCGGCGGAATGTTGCAACGCATTGTTATTTGCATGGCTCTTGCCCCAAGGCCTTCTCTCATAATAGCCGATGAACCAACAACCGCTATAGATGCTAATCTTCAAATTGCCATTATGGATATTTTAAAAAATTTATGTTTGGAAGAAAATGTCGCCGTTCTTTTTATAACACATAACGCACTCTTAGCTGCAAGTTATGCAAACAGAATAGCCGTGATGTATAAGGGAAAAATTGTTGAATGTAATACCGCAAGCGAAATTTTAAATTCCCCAAAGCACCCATACACAAGAGCTTTGTTAGACGTTGTGCCAACAAAGGGAAAAACTTTAGCAGATTTGAAGCCCATACCTTTTGATGCGGAGTTTAACTGATAATGGATAAAGTTTTAGTTGTTAAAAATTTATCTGTGACATTCCGCTCAAAAGGCGGAGTTGTTTATGCGTTGAAAGATGTTAGTTTCCATCTTGAAAAGGGTGAGGTTTTGGCGGTTGCGGGGGAGTCGGGCAGCGGCAAGAGTACCATTGCAAATGCTTTGGTTGGGCTTGTGCCCTGGGAAAAAGGCGGAACTTATGAACTTTTTGGGGAAAGCATAAATCCTTACAAAAAAAAATCCTTTTCCGTTGTTCGTAGCAAGGTGCAAATGGCTTTTCAAGACCCTTATTCTTCGCTAAACCCAAGATGCACAGTTTTGGAAATTGTGTCGGCTCCGCTGATTGCTCGTGGAATTTCAAAAAGCGAGGCAACCGCAAAAACAAAAAAAATCCTTGATTTGGTAGGACTGTCAAATGCAGACTTAAATAAATTCCCACACGCATTTTCTGGCGGTCAAAGGCAGCGAATAGGTTTAGCACGCGCTCTTGTGCTTGAGCCCAAAATTTTGATTTGCGATGAGATAACATCTGCCCTTGATGTGAGCGTTCAAGCTCAAATTTTGCACCTTTTAGACGATTTGCAAAAAGAGTTGAACCTCTCTTTGCTCTTTATTTCTCACGACATTGCCGTTATGGAGATAATCGCAAAGAGGGTTATGGTGGTTAGGGGTGGGGAGATTATTTCACCACAAACTTAACGCTCTGCATTCCTCGTGCTTTGGCAAAATATACACCTTTGGGAAGTTGCAGTTTAACAGTTTGCGAACCAGAAACATTCACGCTTGCCACCTTATTCCCTTTAAGGTCAAAAATTTGCACAACACCGCTGGAAAAGTTAGTTAGAGGAATATTTGAGACAATGGGAGTGGAATCTTCCTCTGAGCTTGAACTGCCAGAAGTTGCATTGGAAGAACTGGAGTTCCTAGAAGAGCTACTGCTTGAACTTGCCCTAGAAGAACTGCTGCTTGAACTTACCCTAGAAGAACTGCTGCTTGAACTTGCTCTGGAAGAACTGCTACTCACATTTGCTACAGAAGAGCTGCTACTTGAACTTGCTCTGGAAGAACTGCTGCTCACACTTGCTACAGAAGATGAACTTGGAGTTGGAGATGGAGTGTTACCGCAACCGCCGATAGTCAGAGAGCCGGAGAGAGTTGGGGTTGTCCAATTCTTCATACTTGCTGCCGTGGCTGGTCTGTTGTTCTCCTTGAACAATGGCTCGGCATCTGGTGCTTTTTTTCTATGCAAATATTTGTCGGAAAAATCTTTGACGGTGGTGGAGTAGCCACTTGGCCACGCACAGTGAGACTCGGTACCGGTGTTCAACCAGCCGAAATTTCCGCCAACACCTAGTGCTTTGTAAACTTCTGCTCCCGAAACAGCCGAGACGTGCGAACCCGGAACGTTTAACCACTGACCAGCAGAACCAGCGGTTTTATAAACAGCTAGAAATCCGCGTGGTGCTGCCAAGGCTATGGCTTCGTGCATATCTATAGGTAGGTTGTTTGGGCTGTTTTGGAATGTGCTAAAATCATCGCCAAGCCAAGGTTGCTCGCCATAAGCAGAACTCGGTGACTGTGAGCCATTTGTGCCTCCGCCTTGGTCTCTATTGTTATAAGCAACACGCATTGATGCCATGCCACCAGTGCCAGATTCCATAGGCATAGTGAGTGCCACGCGCTGGTCTAATATACCTCCCACGAAAGCACCCTTGCCATCACGTGAGCAACCCGTAACGCCAATTTTGGTTGGGTCAAAGAGTTTATTGGGATCGTCTTCTATAACATCTATAATACGGCTCACACCCCAAGCCCAAGCCGCCAAGTGCCCCGTGGATTTGTTGTTGGAATTAACTGTATAGAACGCACCGCTTTTGGATGCGCGGGTTCCGCCACCAACATTGCTGGTTGTATAATTAGCCACGGCTATGCCGTTGCTCGTGAAGTCAGAGGCTGGTACGCCGCTATTGTCGTAACGGATTACCAACGGATAAGGTGCGCTTCCGCTAGATGGCATGGTGACGGAGACCGAAAAACTCGCACTGCCTACTTTCACCGAGATAGATGACCTTGATACCGTTCCAGTAACGGAAGCTGGCTTTGGTGGCTTGGTACCGTAAGCAGTCTTTTCAAGGAGCTTCAAAAGCTCTTGACGTCTCTGTTTCCATTGTTCCTTGGTTGTCATGCGTGAACCGCTCAACATCGCAAACGGGTCGGGGAGGTTGGCATTGGCAGTGGTGAAACTGGTTGGCAGAGTAACCGAAATATCTGCCCCCTCGTTTTCCACACAAGAATTAAACATCTGCTGCCCAAAAGATGCGGAAAAAGCCGCTAACAAAAACAAGAGACCAAGCATAAAAGCTTTCATAGGGACCTCAATCAACTAACACTTCTAATCTAAATATATATTCTTTTTTGGAATAGTTTACAAAAAAATTACATTAAAGCCCTTTTTGGCGAAATTTTCTACATTGTGCCAGAGAAATAAATGTCAAATCTACCTATAGTATGTATAGTTGGGCGCCCAAATGTGGGCAAATCCAGCTTATTTAACCGCATTTTGGGGCGGAGAGCCGCTGTTGTGAGCGATAGGGAGGGTGTTACCAGGGACCGCCACTACCAAGAAGCGCAGTTTCAGGGCACAAATTTTACGCTTGTGGACACAGGCGGCTTTATGACGGATTTTCAGATAGATGTTTTGGCAGAGTCCGTTAGGGAACAGATTTTTACCGCGGTGAAAGAGGCAGACTTAATTCTCTTTATGGTGGATGTGAGGGTTGGAATCACAACATTAGACCAGCAATTTGCAAAACTCATTTTAAAAACAGAAAAACCCGTTATTTTGGTTGCGAACAAAAGTGAAGATGCAATAGAACGCGCTGAAGGCTGGGCATTTTTGCAACTTGGAATGGGCGCACCGAGAACCATAAGCGCATTAACAGGTTATGCGGTTTTAAGTTTGCTGGAAGAAGTTATTTTGCTGCTTCCAAAAAAACAAAAAGCAAAAAAGGAATTAAAGCCGATTTCATTTGCGATTTTGGGCAGACCAAATGTAGGCAAAAGCACCTTGCTCAATAAGTTGCTAGGCGAAGAGCGAGTTGTGGTTTCTGAAATCCCCGGTACAACAAGAGATTCAATTGATTGTGAATTTAAATACAATGGAGTTAGTTTCAAAGTCACAGATACCGCGGGGCTTCGCAAAAAAGCACGTGTTGCAAAGCATAAAGACGAGGTGGAAATTTTCAGCAATATGCGAACAATGGAGAGTATTCGTCGCTCCGATGTTGTTGTGTTGATGCTGGATGTAACCAGAGGTTTTGAAATTCAGGATTTGCGCATAATAACGGAAATAAGAAAAGCGGGCAAAGGGCTTATTTTAGCCATAAACAAATGGGATATT
>JGI20171J14444_1000533_pt1 | contig 10254 bp, 5 predicted proteins | sample TergutNc150P4_FD_14444 | JGI IMG/M metagenome (IMG submission 14444) | reverse complement strand
ATTTATCTTCTTCTATTTTTGATATGTCAAGAATATCATTGATAACCCCAAGCAAATGAACGGAAGCGACGTTTATTTTTTCAAGACAATAATCTTTCCGATCCTGCTCTGTTGTTTTTTTTGCTATAGAAGTCATGCCTATAATGGCGTTCAGAGGCGTTCTGATTTCATGGCTCATGTTCGCAAGGAAAATAGTCTTTGCTTTGCTTGCCTGTTCGGCGCGATCCCTGGCGCTCATAACTTCTGTCATATCGTGGAAAATTATAAAAGCGCCCTGATATTCTTCTTTATTGTTATACATTGGGGTAATATGAATCTCGTAATGCCGATTATTTCCCTCGTTGCTAAAATCCAATACTTTCTCGAATGTAACAGATTTTTTGTTTTTTATTGATTTATCAAAATGAACGTTAATATCTTTGAGCATTTTATAATCGGCAAAGAGACTAAAAACCTCGACATAATTTGCTTTGCGTATTGAATCAAATTTATTAATTTTTATGCTATTCAAAAAAGCTTTAGCGCAGTGGGTAAGACAGTTGTTTTTATCAAGAAGCATTATAATATCGGAACTGTTATCAAAAATTAATTTCATGTAACTGTTCTGACGGGCAAGCCAGCGTTCCTTTATTGTGCGTACATATTCATATACGGCGGTAAGGAGCATTATAAAGAAATAAACGCCGCACAAAAGAGTCGCTTCCTGAAAACTGTAATCGTATTTTGAAAAATTTCCGAAAGTTCCGGCGGCGACAGTTATCAAAACAAGTATCGCCGGAATAAATCCAACGGGCAGTCCCAGCGTAAAAATAGACATCAATGGATATATAAATACCCATAAACCGGAAAGTCCCTCCATTTCTTGTTTAATAAAAAGCGACAGTCCGCAAAAAACACCGAAAATAACGGTAATAATTAAGCCGCTTACGGTAAACGGCACTTCAGTACGCAGTAAAAAAAGATTTAAAAATGTCATAAAGCCAAGAATTACTTGAAGAAGACCTTCGTTTATGTTCCCGTCCCGCATATCTATAACGCCCATGGCTATGATAAAAAAAGAGGCTATTGTATAGGTTATATTAAGGACTATAAGACGGAGTATGGCATCCATATTAGTTTCGTAATCCAGACTTGAATATTTACCGCTTGTTAGACTTAATATTATAAAATCATTAACCCTTTTCATAATTATTCCGTACCTGGTGTTTCATTGAGTTTATCTTTTTCCAGTATTTTTTTAGCGCAGGAAACCGCTACAAGAATTCCCAATACCAAAAGCAGAATGGCTATGCACATTTGAATACCGTCAACGGAGGGATTAAATTTGCTGTTAATTAAAAGCACTATTTTGTTTTTTATGCTTAAGGAAAGGGAAGTATATGTAACAGCCAGCATGATAATGGTTGGAATTAAAAGCATGGAAAAACGCCTTCCTGTTTTCTTGAAAAACAAAGTACAGGCAATCAATGTAAGCGCGGCAAGAAGCTGATTAGCGGCTCCGAACAAAGCCCAAATATTCTGATATCCCATTATCGCAAGAATATAGGCGGGCAACAAAGTAAAAATAGAAGCGACGGCTCTGTTTTTTAATATCTTTACCCAAAATTTATTCGCATATTTTTGTTCGTCAACTGAAAAAAGTTCCTGAAAAGAAAGCCGCCCCAGCCGCGCGACCGTGTCCAACGTGGTAAGCACAAACGATGAAACCGCCAGCGACACAATAACAAAGGACGCCTGATGAGGCAGTCCAAGCTTTGAAAGAAAACCGGAAACGGCGGTCGCGAAGATAACAGGCGGAGTGCCTTGCGGCAGTTTTCCGTTCCACGCCAGAGAGCCGACCGCGATAAGAGCGAGGATCGCCACCATAGTTTCAAGTAACATAGTACCGTAAGAAATGGGAAGCATATGTTTTTCATTGCTTATCTGCTTGGATGCCGCGCCTGTAGCCACCAGAGAATGGAAACCGGAAATAGCGCCGCAGGCAATAGTAACAAAAAGACCGGGAAATAAAAAATTGCCGTTTACATTAAAACTTGTGAACGCCGGAATCGAAATCGGCGGCGCGGTAAAAACAACCCCGATAAAAGCCGCCAGCATCATTGCCAGCAATAAAAAGGAATTCAGATAATTACGGGGCTGTCCCAAAGCCCAAACCGGAACAATTGAGGCGATGAAAATATAGGCAAAAACCAGATATATCCAAATTGATTTGTGCAGAAAAACAGGGAAAAACATCCCCATGACAATGCAGATAATAAGCAGATCAATAGCGATAATTCCGCTTGCCAGCCCCGAAGCCTTGCGCTTTCGGATGAATAAACCAAGTCCTAAGGCGGCGATAATAAAAAAGCTTGAACTGGAAGCTACCGAAGCGTTTATATTATTGAGCATTCCATTTTCGTTAATACCGTTAAATGTTCCGGCTACGATGTCGGCGAAAGCCGCGGCGATAAGTATCGAAAAAAGCCAGACAAAAATTAAAAAGAAGCGCTTGCCCACCTTACCTACATAACATTCAATAACATATCCTATGGATTTACCTTTATTTTTTACCGATGTGTAAAGCGCCACAAAATCATGAACAGCGCCGAAAAAGACGCTTCCAAAGAGCAGCCACAAAAGAGCCGGAACCCAGCCGAACATGGCGGCGATAATCGGTCCGTTTATCGGTCCGGCTCCGGCAATGGAGGCAAATTCATGCCCAAAGAGCACCGCGGGAGATGTCGGCACATATTCCTGTCCGTCTTCCAGTTCACAAGCCGGTGTTTTTCTAGAGGGGTCTATTCCCCATTTTCGGGCTAAAAACCTGCCATACAACAAATAGGCAACCAAAAGCGTGATTATAGAAATGACCAAAATTATTAAACTGTTCATTATATATAATTATATAAAAATTTTGTTATTAGGTACAGTGAAATATACGAAAATTGTCGTTTTTCTTGAAAAAATTTACTCACAAAAGTACCGCCGTTTTATAGCCTCCCATTGGGAAATTGAGCCTCCGGTAGGCTGTCTCCCGAGAAATAACCCCTGAAAAAATCTAAAATTAAACAATTTGCTATGTTATTGTAAAAGGCAGATTTTCAGAATCACTTTTTAATATCATATCGCGAAATTTCTGATAATCAAAACCTCGCTCAAAATATCCAAATGATTTTAAATCGAAGTAATCTTTATCCGTCATAAATTCTTTACTTAACTCTCTTGAAATCCGTATTGAATCTTCGTATTTTATTGAGTTACTTAAATGTAAATTACAATAGCCATTGTTTTCCATATCATTAATTGATACAGGGACCGCTCCATATTTTTTTAAAGAATCCAAATAATTATCAGTATTTTTATCATTACCGTATATAGTTAATGGAAATATAGATACGCCTTTGAAATATCTTTTATTATTACTTAGCCATTTTGATGTTTCCTCAATAGTTCTCAATGTTTCTCCAGGGTATAACATAATATTTATTTTAGTCCAAATTCCTAATTCTTTACATTTTTCCAACATACTGCAAGCTTTCGCTAAATACGAATCCGGATTTTTTGCTTTTCCCATATTACGTATTTGGGCGGCGCTTCCAGATTCCAATCCCACATCAATAACCCTTAACCCCGCATTAAACAAATTTTCAATGGTGTCATTATCCATTGAATCTACTCTTGATTCGCATCTCCAATGTGTTTCGAGCCCTCTCTTATTGTACTCTGAAGAAAATATAGCTGATGTTTGCTTATTCATTTTAAAATGAGAAGCCTCTAAATATAGCTCAATATTTTTATCCTCGTAACAATTAATCGCGTTTTCAATAGCATCGCATATTTGAATTGGGTTTTTTAGGGTAGTAAATTTAATATTTTTATCAATACAAAAATAGCATCCTTTTCCACAACCGCGATATATTTCAACGCTCGGATTATATTTTTGATATTCATGTATAATTTTATAATCTACGTTATTATCTTCATGAGTCGAAAAAGCAGTTCCCTTATTGTCATAATCGTTTTTTATAAAAGATTCTATATATGAATCCGCATAGCCGCTATGAATATAATCTATTTCAGGTATTTTATTTTTTAACCAACCTTTTTTTAATGAACTAGTTCCTCTGCCGCCTGCTATTATCCTTAATTCCGGTTTGGTTGATTTTAATCGTTTACAAAAATCAGATGCCCATTGAACAGCGTAAATACTTGGAATAGAAAGACATATCGGATAATTTGTTTTTAAATACTCTTTTTCTGAAAGGAATGAAATAATATCTTCCGGCTTTTTATAGTCGCCATGCAACAGAATTATTTGGTAATCTTTATGTTTTAAAGTGTTTGCTAATGACAGCGCCCCTACGTTTAAATATTGATTTAGCTGAGATATGGAACCGTAATCTTTTTTCCCCTTTATCAATCCCGCAGATATAAATATAACACTATTAGACATATCCGTTCTCCGGAATTTAATTATACCACAATATTACATTAATCTGTTAATAATAAATATTTTTTCATATTTTTTACGCTTTAATTTAATTTTCTCTAACGTAAAGTTTTTAGCCCCTAGGAGAATCGAACTCCTCTTTTAAGATTGAGAATCTCATGTCCTAACCGATAGACGAAGGGGCCTATCTTTAAAAATATAGCAATTCAAATTATACAGTGTAAATAATTGTTCATTTTATGTTTTCTCTGATTATTGCCGCTACTGAATTGTGATTTATCCTTACAATATTTTGCTCTCTTTCGTAGTTTTCGGGCGAATCGGACGCATGGGCGGTGTTAACCATGATATTGCTTCCAAATTCGCGGCGGACAGTGCCGTCGGGCGCTTTTAGCGGGTCTGTCGGTCCCAATACGTCGCGTATTTTTTTAACGGCGTTCTCGCCTTCGTAAACAAGTATCATACATTTAACGTCGCCGGGTTTGTCCATGTCTTCTTTTGAAGCGGCATTAGGACGCTTGCCCGACATAAACTCTACAATATTGTGAAATTGATCCCTCGCGCATTCTTCGCCGAATTTGCCTCCCAATAAATTAGACAACTCGTTGCTGATTTTAAAACCAAATTCATTTTCCAATAACTCAATCGCTTTTTTACTAAAACCGGGAGCAAGTTTTTCTTTAAGCACGTCCTCCACAGGACCGTAAAAATCAAGCGCCTGCGAAAGCGAGAAGCGGTGAACTTTAATTCCAATTATACGAAGCCCCGTACGGGAAAACATATCGATAATAGCGCCCGGACGCGATGAATTATGTTTCCAGTTATCGGGTTTGATTATTACAAGGGTTCTTTCTATTTTTGAAGGATCGGGATGTTTGACATTCTGAACAAGGTTTTCCTTGCCTTCAAGAAAATCGGCGAACATTTTAAGATCGTTGTCCGCCTCTTCCTGAGATCTTGGAGTAAGAACGGCGGGCTCAAAATATCGAACTTCTTCAGGATTTTCGGCGGAAAAAATAAGGTCTGAATATGTGTCGCGTATTGTTTCGCCCGCTAGAGCGTCAACTTCCACGTGCTGGGTGTACAAATGACCGCAGGTGTTTAAAAGTTTTTCGCAAGGATTTTCTCCCTTAAACAACAATAAAAGCGTTCTGTGCGGTCTTCCGCCGGAGGGACCAAAATAGTTTTTTACATAATCCGCCAAAAGAACAAGTTGGTTTTGAGGAACTCTCTCTCTAAGGGAAAGCGCGTACTTTTCCGCAAAATTTTGATCCGGCGTGAATATCTGAGCGCCCGCCAACTCTAAATCCGTGCGCATTAAAAGCCGCGAAAGTACGCCGCCTGTTCTGCTTTTTGCGACGGTGTACGGCGTTACAAGAACATACGATAAACCTATACTCATATCTGCCTTATTCTACATTATTGATTAATATTAAGCAACTATCCCTTATGTTGAATAAATTTTATTTCTTGTCTAAAATGACCTATGCTTTCAACAATGCGGAATATCGGCATAATGGCGCACATTGATGCCGGCAAAACGACTACCACGGAAAGAATTCTCTTTTATACCGGAAAAAGCCACCGTATCGGTGAGGTTGACGACGGCGAGGCTATCATGGACTGGATGGAACAGGAGCAGGAACGCGGTATAACGATTCAAAGCGCGGCTACTACCACCTACTGGAGAGATCATCAAATCAATATTATCGATACTCCCGGACACGTCGATTTTACCGCCGAGGTTGAGCGTTCCCTCCGCGTTCTGGACGGAGCCATCGCCATTTTTGACGCTGTTCACGGCGTAGAGCCCCAAACAGAAACTGTCTGGCGGCAGGCTTGCAGGTATCATGTTCCGTGCGTGGGATACGTTAATAAGATGGATCGCGCAGGAGCGGATTTTTTCAACGCCGTAGAAGATGTAAAAAACAAATTAAAAACAAATACATTAGCCCTGCAAATTCCAATCGGAAAAGAAAGCTCTTTTGAAGGCGTTATCGATTTAATCGAAATGAAAGAAATCCGTTGGGATAACAACGGCGAGGATATGACATTTTCGCCCGTCGCGCCCGAGCGTGAAGAAAAGGCAAAAGAATGGCGGGAAAAATTGATAGATACGCTTTCAGGTTTTTCCGACGCGATAACGGAAAAATATCTCGCGGGTGAGGAAATAGAAGTTTCTTTGATAAAAAGCGTAATTCGCAAAGCTGTAATTAAACGCGACGTGCTTCCCATGTTTGCGGGCGCGTCGCGGCGCAATTTAGGCGTTCAGCCGATAATTGACGCGGTTGTCGATTACCTTCCCGCTCCCGATGAATGCGCGCCCGAAGTCGGGCATCATTTAAAAAAAGAAGAAGACATCAGTATTCCGTGCGATCCTAAAGGACAGCCGCTCGGGCTTGTTTTTAAAATTCAAAACGATCGCGAGGCTGGTAGCCTTTGCTATGTAAGAGCNTANTCGGGTTCTTTTAAATCGGGCAGCGCCGTTTTTAACGTAGGCAAGAAAAAACGAGAAAGAGCAAANAGAATTTTAAGAATGCACTCTAATAAATCAGACCCGATAGACAGCCTTAACGCGGGAGACATCGGCGTAATTATCGGAATGAAACTGGCGCAGACAGGCGACACAATAGGAAGCGAAGGCTGGCCTGTAGTGCTTGAAAAAATGCAGTTCCCCGAGCCTGTAATTTCCATTTCCATAGAGCCGAAAACAATTTCCGATCAGGACAAATTAAAAGATATACTTGCGATTCTTTCCAAAGAAGACCCCACTTTTACAACAAGAGAAAACGAGGAAACAGGGCAATTAATAATTTCCGGTATGGGAGAGTTACATCTTGACGTTCTTGTTACCCGCATATTAAGAGAATATAAACTCGGCGCGAAGGTAGGAAATCCGCAGGTAACATACCGCGAATCAATCAGCGCGGCAAAAGAACACAGCGAAAATTTTTCCAAAGTTGTCGCGGGAAAAGAAAATACGGCAAGTGTTACCCTGCGCGTAGAACCCGCGCAAAGAGGCAGCGGCAACAAATATGTTTACGCGGCGAGGACTACAGGAAGAAGCGAAGTCCCGCAGGAAATTACAGACGCTATTGAGAGCGGAATAAACGCGGCGTTTTCTTCCGGCATAGTAATGGGATACCCCTGTATCGATATAACCGCGACAGTTACAAATATTCAGTATTCGGAGCAGACAAGCACCGCCTTCGCGTTTGAAGCCTGCGCCAGCATGGCTTTTGACGAAGCGTGCAGAAACGCAAGCCCTATCCTCCTTGAGCCGATAATGGCGGTAGATTTAAACACTCCGCATGATTTTGTCGGCGAAGTAATGAGCCTTGTCACACAAAGGGGCGGACAGATAATCAGCATGAATTCAAAATCAGATATAGACGAAATAAAAGCCCAAGCCCCAATGGAAAAGATGTTCGGTTTTATGACAAGTCTTCGCAGCGTATCACAGGGAAGAGCGAGCTTCACGCTTCAATTTTCTCATTTTGAAAAAAAGATGGAACGGTAAACGCTTCCTAAACTTGTGAAAATAATAAAAAAGCGTCTGACCACTAAAAATACCATTAAAACGAATTATTATATAAATCCATTTGTATTTTTAGTGGTCAGACCGCTTTTCAACTAACAACTAATTACTAACCACTAAACTATCTGGCGAAGAATGTGATAAATATACCGGAACAGATAGCGGAACCAATTACACCGGAAACAAGCGGTCCCATAGCGTGCATTAAAAGGTAATTATCCGGATTGTACTTTATGCCCATTTTCTGGGAAATACGAGCCGCCATAGGCATGGCGGAAACGCCCGCGTTACCGATAAGCGGATTAACTTTTCCGCCTGTTAATACGTTAAGAATCTTGGCAATAATAATACCGCCGATTGTTCCAAAGGCAAAGGCTATAACGCCGCAGACAAGAATAATCAATGTTTCCGGTGTAAGAAAGATTTCCGCAGAGGCTGAAGAACCGATTGATAATCCTACAAAAAGAGTAATGATACTTAAAAAATCTCCTTCAAGCGCCTTAGCTATACGAGGCACAGCGCCGCTTTCCTTAATAAGATTTCCAAGGCACATCATTGCGATTAACGCGCCGGCGGCGGGAATAAGCAATAATACGATGATAGCCAGCATAATCGGGAACATTATCTTTTGATTTTGCGTAACCGCTTTGGGTTCCGGCATTACAATTACACGTTCTTTTTTGGTTGTAAGCAGTCTCATAAAAGGCGGCTGAATAAAAGGAACAAGCGCCATGTATGAGAACGCCGCTATACTGATAGCGGGTAACAATCTTGGCGCAAGCATTGTAGATGTATATACGGCGGTAGGACCGTCAGCGCCCCCGATAATACCGATAGCGGCGCATTCTTTAAGAGTTAAACTGACATAATCAGGATTAATTAAGTGCAGAACATAGTTTCCGCCAAAGAAAGAAACTGCCATCGCTACAAATATTCCAAACTGCGCTCCAAGACCGATAAGAAAGCTTTTTGGGGAAGCTATAAGAGGTCCGAAGTCCGTCATACTTCCTATGCAAAGGAAAATCATCGGCGGGAAAACAACAAGTCTGATACCGCTGTATATTATTCTTAAAAGTCCGGGATTACCGTTAACCGGATTCATATAATACGAGGAAAGCGGAGCCGCCATATTTGCCGGATCAAGATCAGATAATAACTGACCTTCTTTAAGCACTGTGACTGAACTCGGAAGGTTGGCTACCAACATACCAAACGCCAGTCCAAGCAAAAGAAGCGGTTCAATTTTTTTAGCTACAGAAAGGTATAAAAAAAACAACGCAACAATTATCATTATTCCTTGCTGCGGAGTCATATTCAGTATACCAAAACTGTCTATGATACTTTTAAAAAATTTCATAAATTTTGTTCTCCTTAAGGTATTAACAAATTACACAAAAGAAAAAAAAATGTCAATAGCGTATGAATAAAGAAATCTACCACGAACCACACGAAAAACACGAACTTTTAGTACATATCTTGTCGTTGTTCGCGCCGGTTTGTGTGGTTCGTGGTTTATTCTTCTTTTCATGGACAGAGATAAAGCATTTGTTTATACTGATTTATGCGGTTTTTAAGCTGTATTTTACCGATTTTCCTATTATATTCCTGCGTTGGGCGTGTTTCTGCGCCTGTAAACGATAAAAACGAAGTAATTGACCCTCTCCGCGTCAGGGCGAAGGAAATAGCCTCATCCATGGATAACAGACTTCTTGCCGCGCAGATACTCATAAGCGGCATAGACGGAGCGGAAAACCTGCCGGATAACATGAGAGAGTTATTTACCGCGATACCCACAGGCGGTATAATGCTGTTCAAATACAACTTAAATACCGAAAACGGCGCTATTCAAGCCCGTAATACGCAAATTAAGTCGCTAATCATGAAAGAATCAAATATCCCTCCCTTTTTTGCCGTGGATCACGAGGGCGGAACTGTTAACCGCTTCAGGCGCGGCGCAGCCGACTTGCCCGCGGCGGCTTCATACTGGGAAATCGCTCAAAAACAGGGAAAGCAGACTGCGCTTGCGAAAATAGAAGCCGACAGTTTAAGAGCGGGCACAGAGATAAATACTTTAGGGCTTAACATGAATTTCGCCCCTGTAGCGGAGTGTCTTTTTGACGGCAACCGCGAATTTTTGGCAAGCCGCTCTTACGGACCCGACCCGCTCTTTACCGCGCAAGCCGCCTCCGCTTTTATCCACGGCATGGAACAGGCGGGAGTTTTATGCGTCGTAAAGCATTTTCCCGCAAGCGCTGGACCCGATCCGCACCGTTTCCCGTCCGTA
>JGI20171J14444_1000532_pt1 | contig 10263 bp, 14 predicted proteins | sample TergutNc150P4_FD_14444 | JGI IMG/M metagenome (IMG submission 14444) | reverse complement strand
GCCTTTTTGCTGGGCAAAGAGGGCGGTGCAGAGGATGAGGAGGAGTGCGGTCTTGTTCATTTGGTCTCTCCTTTGGGTGGGGTGGCGTTTTGCAGGCAACGGACACTGTACAAAGTGTTCTTAGAGTCGTCTCTGTATCTAGCGATATCGTCGTTGAAACTCATAGTCAGGGTGCAGGCTAAGTCAGTAGTATTCTCGTTGGTACTCCACCACCAGCCAAAGAAACCTACAAAGTAAGTTAAGCTATCTTTAATATTGTTGATACTGATAGAGATGCTGCCACTTGGCAGAGCGGAAAAACCATACTTGTCTTCTCCGTTGCCATTGTAGTTACTTCTACTAACCCATCCACTAACTGCTTTAAGGCATTTGCCTGCTATTGCATTGCCACCAACTACTGTCATCAATATACCCCACTCCGCCTTGCTAGGCAAATGCCAACCACTCGGGCAAGACTTCATAGCTGTTTCCCAATTATACAACCTTCCGTACTTTGTACAGTTAGCTTGTATTTCTGCCTTTGATAATGTAATGAAACGTTGGCTACTATCAAGGACTGGATTAACTTCTCCATAACATCTACTCCCTTCTGCCTCATAATTCAAATTCTCCGCCATCCAAACCTGCTCGCCGATTTTTGTATGTTTTGCCGTCTCGCGTGTCGGTGAGGGTGCCTTTTTGCTGGGCAAAGAGGGCAGTGCAGAGGAGAAGGAGTGTGGCGGTTTTGTTCATTTGGCCTCTCCTTTGGGTGGAGACAGCGTTTTCCTCAATGAAGCCCCTTTTGTTTCCACATCAGAAATTTTCAAGGTTCCTTTTTCTTCTACAAAGCTGAATAAAACTTCACCTATAACTTTGTAAGTTTCTAATTTATGAAAATTTTTGAATTCTATTATTTTTGCGATAATTTGAATTGGCTCGGTAGATTTGGTTTCAAAATCAATGCCAGTTTTACGTTTTAACTTACCTTGGAAATTATATACAAAATCCCAGCCTAAATGACCCTTTTCCAAAGACAGCAGATTAGCCATATATGAATCAAAATATCTTGAACTTTCTTCTTTTTTTTTCTCTTCGTACCAAGTCGTATCATCAAACATATTGTAACTGTGATATAATGAGTTAAGCAGATTCCTGGCTTTGTCAGTGTTGCTAATATCGCCTTTATGTTCGTAAATGACGTGTGAATATCCTGCCTTTCTAGAAATGTTTGTTATTTTTGCAAAAATACTTTTTAGGCAATCTGCATTAGGCGAATCTTCTATTGCCAAACGCAGTTTATCATCTTTATCGCAAGACAACAAAAGCAACAAAGATAGAAAAAGCATTTTACGCATATTCACAATATAGAATTCTCTATTTTTACCAAAAAAACATTAATGAGGATTGACAAGAGAGCGTTTAGAAAAATATTACGTTTTGTCCATTAACCTTGCATTTACCATCAATTTCCATTTCTGTTAGCATAACTAGAATTTCGTTCACAGGCTTGCCGCTCTGCTCGCAAATATCGCCTATTTCCAAAACAGTTCCTTTCGTAGCCCAATTTGGGAATTTATCTGGTAAATTTTGTGGTTCAGATAAAGGAAACAGCGAATTTAAGCCCAGTATTTCTGGAAAGCTATTTATGCTCCAAATAATTTGCGCTTGTTTTTGGTAAATAAGCCAGTTGCAGCCTTCCGAAGTTGGATTCATGGGAGAACCTGGTAACGCAAACAAAGGCTTGTTTTCTTTTAGGCAAAAATTTGCTGTGTGCATAGCTCCGCCCTTTATTCTGCTTTCCACAATTATTGTGGCACTTGACATTCCAGATATTATAGTGTTTCTTTTTACAAAATATCCCTGATAAGCCTGTGAGCCAGGAGAAAAAGGGGTGATTATATTTCCGCCGCATTCTAAAATTTTTTCTGCCAAAATTTGCTGGCTGCCTTGCAGGGGCATATCCAAGCCTTGAGCTATAACTGCGGTGGTTGGCAAATTGTTTTCTATCGCGGCAGTGTGGCAAAGCGAATCTATGCCTTGGGCAAGTCCGCTGATAATGCGAACATTGTAATTTTTCAATGTTTTTATCAGAGATTTAACAGTGCTTGCAGCCAAACCACTGGGGCTTCTGGTACCTACCACCGCAAGGCAAAATTCATTACCCTCAAATGCCTGCCCTTTAAACCAAATAGGCAAAGCATATCTAGACCTAGCTAGAACTTCTGGATATCCAGAATCGCCAACATTTATTTTTTCCATTCAATTTCCGCCATTGGACGCAAGTCATTCAACTTTGTGCAATAGACTTTTGCAGATGTTATTTTTGGTGAAAATGCCAAAATTTTCTCTGCGATATTGGCGGTTAAGGTTTCTAAAAGATTAAATTTGCCGCTAAAAACGAATGTTTTTAAATCTTCCGTTAAAACGGCATAATCAACAGCTTCGTCTATTGAGTCGGCAGAGATTGCCTGTTTGCAATCATATTCAAAAGAAAACCCAAACTCTACCATTTGTTTTTCATAGAGCTCATCGGGATAAATCCCGATGAGGGTTTCGCACAAAATTTTATTTACCGAAATTCTAGCACTCACCATGCGAATAGTGTTATGCTTATACCTAAAGAAACCGCAGCCGCACTATAGAAAATAATCCAACCTCTTTGATAGCTATCGGCGACTGTTTTGTTGTGATTCAAATGTTGGTCAATAATCCAAAGCGGCATACCCTTTTCAACTGCATTACCTTCGGTTACTGTATTATCTGGTCTGCCGTCATATGGATTTCTACCCTCTGCATAGAGGATAGCTCTACTTATACACTCCGATTTCTTATCTCCATCTCCTTCACAAACCTTCTCAGCCGCCACAATTATTTCATCTTTTATCCTCTTTCTTTCTTTCTCTGTGTCATCTACGGCTTCTTTTGCTTCTTTCCATTTCATTGTCTGCAAAATGCCTACAACACCAGTGCTAACTGCGCCAGCGAGGAATGCCATGCCTGTCCAGAACAGATATTCATCGGTATTTCCAAATATTTGCGTTGCATTGCCAGTAGCCCCATACTTGGAATAATCGTATTTTTCCTGAGCGGCAACTCCTTTTCCAACTTCTTCTTCATCCTCGTCTTCATCGTATTCGGCATCATCATCGTCATCATCGTCTTTTACAGGTGGAGGAGGCGGTTGTTTTTTAGGTGCAGCAGCAACGGGGGCATCCAAGTCTTTGATAACGCCATCTATTTCTGCTAATAGATCTTTGAGTTCGTTGAAAATACCTAGAGATTCTTTATTTAAGATTTCCCTTTCTTTGGCTTGCGTATTACTCCATGTGGTTTGGCGGGCAGAGTAATCGTTTGAGCTTTCTTCAGAGGCTTTTGACGGATTCTGAGGGTATTTAGACATAAGCGTTTCTATGGCTTTTTTGCTGTCTGAATTGTAATTATCCAATGTTTTCTTAACATCGGCACGAAGGTTTTTAATTGCATTTTTATCTGACTTTGCCGATTGCAATTTAGCTTTGTAGGCTGTTGCGGGATTATCCAAAGATTTTCTTGAGATTAGCGAAACGCCTTCTTGCACCATTTGCTTGTTTGATGGTGTGATTGGCTTAACCACAGTGTAGTAACCATCTTTAGTTATAATCGCAGTTACGGTTTTTTGGGAAGAGAGATTAAATGTGAGTGGCGTGGAACCCTTGTTTGCGCCGCCAATCGTCACAGTTGCCCCAGCAGGATCAGATGTTAAGGATACTTTAAAGTCCATTAGCACCACGGGTTTTAGCTCTTCCATTTTGCCGTTTAAATTTATGTAAACAGGGTCGCTTCCTTCAACAAGTATGTCTTTTCCATCAAAATACACTGTTTCCAAATCGTCATCGCCGGTGGCATTTCTTTTGTAAAATAGTTTCATTTTAAGAAGGGTTCCGTAAGGAATGCCATCTACGCTTATTTTGCCAAGACTTTTAGCCTCTGCCGTTGGGCGACCCTTGAAAATTTGATATGTGGCACCTTCGTCTCCAAATGTATCTTCAAATTTTTGCCTTACATACAAGGTATTGCTCTGCTGGCTAACTTGCCCAGGCGTAACAGGATTTAAGTCCCCGTCTATATACTTATCTGGATCTCCAGGGTCTGGAGAGTCGTCGAAACCGTCTATTGTCCACTTGCCTGCCCATACAGAGGCTGTGAGCAACAAGAAAAATGCCGTAAAAAGCTTAAATTTAAGGTTCATATATACTCCATATATAAATATATAAAAATTTTTCCTTTTGTTGCTATTTATAGTCTAAAATTTCCAATTTTATCACTTTTTTTGGGGTTTGAACCTCAACTTTATCGCCTCTTGTTTTACCAATCAGGGCTTTTCCAATGGGGCTAACAGAACTTATTTTGCCATTTACGGGATCTGAGCCCTCTGGGGATACCAAAGTGTATTCATATTCCTTGCCAAGCGACAGGTCCCTTACTTTTACGGTTGCGCCAAACAGAATGCGGGCGGCACCTGCGGTATCGTGCTCAATTATAACCGCTCTGGCAACCCTGTCTTCCAAAAATTGTATTCTGGATTCAATTTTGCCCTGCTGGTCTTTGGCAGAGTGGTATTCAAAATTTTCACTCAAATCGCCTTGGGCCCTAGCTTCGGCAATTTCTTGCAAAATACGAGGTCTTTCAACTTTTTTCAAGTTTTCCAGCTCTTGCGTGAGCAAATCGTAAGTTTCTTTTGTAACGGGAATATTGTCCATTCTACTTAATATATATAAATTTTTGAAAAAAAGGTTAATTTTTAAGCCAAAGAATAGGATCTTGTGTTTGCCCTTTGGCACTTTTTGAGGAAATTTTATAAACTTGGAAATAAAGTTTATAGCCATTTGTGGATTCCGCATTGCCAACTGAGCCTATTTCTTGGCAATTTTTAACTTTTTCACCCTCTTTAACCTTTATGCTCCCCAAATGCCCATAAACGCTGTAATAGGAACCATTATGGTCAAGAATCACGGAAGGTCCGTGCCCAGGAATATTTCCCGTCATTACAACCGTGCCTGCGGCTGCTGCTTTAATCACATCTCCTTTTTGCCCTCTGATTTCAGTACCCTTGTGCTCAAGCCTTATGCCGAGGTCTTTATTTTCGTGATATCCATAGTGGCTTATTATTTCCCCGCTTAGCGGGGTACATTTTGGCCCCACCGCAATGGGAACCTCGTTTTCAATTTTCTTCTTTGCTGCAGCAGGCGACTGCGCCTGCAACTCTGCCTGCCTTTTAAGCTCTGCTTGGCGTTTTTTTTCAAGGGTTGCGATTAGAGTAGTTAATGTTTGCTGGTTTTGCTTGTATTCTTCAATAACTCTTTGCTGGGTTGTTTTGTCTTTTTTCACCTTGGTTAAAACCTCAGTTTGAAACAGCAACTGGTTTTGGTATTTGTTCTCTTCTTTAGATTTGTTCTCGTGAAGTTCGGCCATTTCTTTTTGCTTAGTTCCAAGCTGCTCTCTTTTTTCCCGTTGCTTTTCTATAGATGCAAGGTAGTTTTCAATGGTAGTTTTGTCGCTTTCCAAAAGCCTTTGCACCCAATAGAGCTTGCGCTCTGGGTTTTCGTGTTCTTTTAAAAGGTTGAATAAAAGTTCCCATTCTTCTCTTTTGCCGTGTATATACAAATCTCTTATCCTTGCAGCTATGGCTTTTTTTTGCGTGTCTAAATTTTCTTGCAAATGGGTTATTTCGTCTTCTATATTTTTTATTGCGGTTTTAAGCGAACTTTCTTTTTTTTGCAGAACATATAACTGCTCCCTTGTTTGCGTTAATCCATAATCTATCTCGGCTATGGTTTTTAAAACCCCGCTCTCCTTATTTTCAAGTTCCCTAACCTTTGTCTCTGCTTTTTGTATCTCCTCTTGATTTTTCTTTAGAGCCGCCGCATTGCTTTTGAGCTGCTTGTCCACAGAACTTGCCGGTGCAGCAAAAGCCTGCAATGTTAGCAGAACTAAACCACTAGCCACTAGCCATTTGCCGCAAGCCACTTGCCTATATCCCTCTAACTAAAAATTTGCGAACGGTGAGGTAGCTAACTACAGCTTCGGAAGCTGCCACAAATAGCAAAACAAAAAGGCTTGCGTTCAGATTTTTTTGCGTGAATTCCGAAAATATTGGGAAATAATCTATAATTGTTTTTTCTGCAAACTCAAACAGAATAGCGGCAAGCCCTGCACCCATAAGCCCTTGCAGCAAGCCTTCCAGCACAAATGGGAATTGTATAAAAAACTCCGTTCCACCCGAATACTTTATATTGTTCACCAGTTCTTTTCTGGAAATTAAAGTGAGCCGCATGGCATTCCACATTATCAACCACAAAATGGTCAGCATAAGTGCCGCAATTCCCGCAGGGATTGCAAAAAAATGCCACTTGAAACTTTCCCATCTCTTAATCCATTCCGTTGGAGATTGAACAACGGAAATTTCGGGCATAGCGAGCAGTTTAGAAGATATTTTTTCAATAGTTTCAATAGTTTGCGCACTTGCCCTTATCTGAATGCGCAACGAAGCCGGCAGCGGATTTCCCTCCACAAGGTAGAGCATATCTTCGGGAAAACTCTTTTTAAATTCATCCAGTGCTTGTTCGTTTGGGATATAAATAAGAGAACTAACGCTTTCATAAGCCGCAACTATTTTTTGAATTGAATCTGCCTCCTCTTGCTTTGGAGTATTCAAAAAGAAGGCTTCTATTCTATAAAGAGAAGCAGACTGCGCAGAAAGTTGCACAGCAAAACTCAAAGCGTTCATGCTAGCTATAAGCAAAAACGAACACAAAAACGTGGTGGCAAGCGAAGGGATTATCACAAGGCGGTGCCTTGAAAGCCCTCTAAACGCTTCTGATATAAGATATGGCAGTCGCTTGAACATAGGTTTGCTATGGAAAATAGAAAATTTCTACATTCCCAGAATGCCCCTCTTTTTCATTTTGCTATTCCTCGCCATTGCTGCTCACGGGCAGCAGCAGAGGGTGGCTGTAATCAACACCTTGGACGATGGCGAGCCGCCTATTAAAGTTCTTGAGTTGATTTATTTAACAGATAAGTTGCGCGAGACAGCGAGCAATGTTTTGCCTAAGTCGCAATATGGTGTGATGACCACTGAAAGCATAGTTGCTTTTTTTGGTTCGCATGAAAGGCTGGTAAAAGTGTGCAATGAATCAAGCTGCCTTGTGGAGTTGGGTAGGAAAGTGAGCGCGGACTATGTGTCGCAGGCAAGGATAGGGAGATTTGGCAAAGATTTAACCATAAGGACTGAACTCTACGATACCAAAAATGGAACTTTAGTGGGTTCGTTCACTGGTTATTCAAAGGATATTTACGGCTTGTTAACATTAATTGACGAAAAAGCCCCAGATTTGTTCAAAAAGCTTCTTAGTACACCGAGCGGTTCAAGTACCGCTCCGCCTGCTGCTGTGTTTGCCGCCCCGCAACAGGAAACCGCCCCACTAGTGGCAGCCCAAGAGCATACGACACAGACGACTGAACCTTATGAGTATCCAAGCGATAGAAAAACACAACCAAGCTTGTTGTCGCTTTATTCATCCAAATTATCGTCATTTGGTTTCATAGTGGGTCTCAACCTTTCGCACACTTGTGCATCACTATCATTCAGTTGTGATATCTACGATTCTTTCGGAATGCAGTTTGGTTTTGTACTTGACATTGTAGCAAGTGATTTGTTCCATATCCAACCTGGTCTTATGTATATCCTGAAGGGAGGGAAAGAAGTATCTGCCCATTTCCTTGAACTTCCTTTGTTGCTATCGCTCAAATTTTCTGTGCTAAGGCTTAACGCTGGTCCGTATTTTGGCTTATGTCTGGGTGACTGGAGTGGTGGTTATAATTATTTTAGAAAAGGCTTCGACATTGGCTTAAACACTGGTATAGGCTTTGATATAGGGAAGTTTTACATAGGTACGTTTTACGATTATGGCTTTGCCGATATGAGCAACAAACAAGACTATAAATTTTACAACCGCACGTTTGGCTTGAATGTGGGGGTGAATTTGTGATGTGTAATTTAATATGGTTGTTTTTGAATTTTCTACATTTTTTAAAGAGAGGTACAATATGGCAACAGCAACAGCAGAAATAGAAACATTGACGGCAACAGAAGTAAAGCGGGCTAGGGGAACGCTAAGGCTTGGCAGGAAAATAGTTAAAGGGAATATGCTTCATAATGATTATGAAAATGATGCGGTTGAAATTCCTGTTGTTAAGAAAATGCGTTTTAAATTCAATAAACCTACAAAAGTAGAGTTTGTATAAAGGGTATCTATTGGATGCTATTTTATATTGGTATGATAACGGATTATTGCTATATGTCAATAAAGAAAAGGCTTTTGCTTTTGCAAGCCAACTGCGGTCCAATTCCGCAGAAGTGGTTGAAAAAGCCAAAGCCTCTATCCATAATATAGTAAAAAATTTTAAGAATGTCAAATAAATGAGCCTGCTATGCAAGCTCTAACCCCACACCGTGAAAATCCCCAGAAATCATCCATTTTTCACGCATTCTGAAAGCGGGTATGGTTTGCCTTTTGGCTTGAATGTGGGGGTGAATTTGTGAGAGTTGAAAATTTCTACATTAATATAAATGGCAGAACTTATAGTTGAATGGGATGAAAATAAAAATGCTATTAATCGTAGGATTCATCATATAAGTTTTGAAACTGCTAGATTGGTTTTTGCTGACCCTAACCGTATAGAACGGCTTGATAATTCGTTAAGCAATAGTTCTAAGGAAACTCGTTGGCAAACGCTTGGCTTAGTAGGTAAGGTGCTGTTTGTTGTTTATACTGAACGAGATGAAAATATTAGGTTAATTTCGGCTCGTCTAGCAAACAAAAAAGAAAGGAGTAGCTATTATGGCATTGGTAACAACAAAAGTTCTGATTGGGCAAAAACCAACTAGAAAACAATTGGCAGAAGTAGAGCTTGCTTCTTCCTATCCAATTATATATAATGAAGATTCTCCAAAATCTTCTGACGATGCTATTGCGGAATTCAACGAACTTGCAAAGAAAAAAAGAAATATCAAAACAACGGTTACTTTACCTATAAGCAAAGAAAATATTTCCATTTTTAAGTCTTTTAATAAGAATTACGTGAAGGTAATGTCTGGCATATTGGATTATGTTGCAAATCATCCTAAAACTTTGTCAAAAATGCTAAGTACTACACCACCCTCGCTACGAAGCTCTTGAATTTACTTTACGTGAAAATCCCCCGAAATCATCCATTTTTCACGCATTCTGAAAGCGGGTATGGTTTGCCTTTTGGCTTTGTTTGCGGCGGAGTTGCCGCTTATGTTGTGCTGTTTTGCCCATAAGTTTAGCGGAATAATGCGTTTGCTGGTTAAAATGGCAATCCTTTTGTGCAGGGATTCCAGTAAGAGCAAGGTGAAATTTTTTGTGAAACCATCGTATTTAAAAGTTGAAACGTATTTATCAAACAGCGGATAATAGTCAGCTTTCTTGCCTTTGTTAGGAACAATAATCGGCGGCAAATTCAAAGCCATAAGTTGCTGATTTATTAGCACTCTGCCTATTCTCCCATTGCCATCGCAAAAAGGATGAATGGTCTCAAATTCAGCGTGGAAATGCGCGATTTTGTCTAAAAAATAAATATCATTTTCCTTGTTATATTCTTTTACAAGCTTGCTCATCAGGCTATGAATAAAATCTGGATTTGCTCCAATATGGTTGCCAATTCTCACCCATTCCTTGCCTCTGCGAAACCTGCCAGCAATGGAATCGTCAATGCCGCTCAATAGAATTTTATGCAGATGCAAAATCAAATCTACGCTTAATTTTTGTTTTTTTCCCAGTAGCATTTCCATAACTTTTGCTAAATTTTTTGCTTCATAAACTTCGCGAATATTCAATTCCTTTGGAACGGAATTTTGCAAAAGAATTTTCTCGGTGTTTTCAAGAGAAAGAGTTGAATTTTCTATTGCATTTGAGTTATAGACGGATTCTGGTATTTCTGCCAAAAAAATTTCTCGCAAAACCTTCTCTTTGCCCTTGGAAAGCATACTAAACTGCTTTTGCAGTTTTGCTAGCCTTAATTTCGTGGTTTGGTTTATCATTAGGCTTAAAATAGAAAAAAAAAAGATTGAATTTTCCCCCTTGACAAAATTTCTTACTTTTTCTATATTTAATAATATGTGTTTTTGCCCCTCTAAACATCCTTCGCTATATCTTGCATTGCAAGATATAAAAAAGTATTCTTCGCAAGAGTTTGCGTTAGAGGTTTTCATTGCCCCCC
>JGI20171J14444_1000530_pt1 | contig 10285 bp, 7 predicted proteins | sample TergutNc150P4_FD_14444 | JGI IMG/M metagenome (IMG submission 14444) | reverse complement strand
GGCAACCTTGTTGTAAAAGTTTTTCAGGGCGGCGGAGTAGACGCCGTACTTAAACGCATGAAAACTCTTTTTACAACGGCAAAAAGTTATAAACCCGAAGCCTGCCGCAATGAGTCTGTGGAGACATATTTTATCGGGCTTGGGCGTGTTACGCAAAATAAAAAAAAATTGATTTGTAATAACAGAGAGGATAAAATGTGTTTATGAAGAATTTATTTGTATCCTTACTGTTTTTCTCGACCGTTTTTTGTTATGGGCAGTTTGCGAAAATAAAAGAAGTATCGGCATCATCAGTATTATCAAATTCCTTGTATTCCGCCAGAAATCTTACCGATCATACTTGGCAATCGTGGGTGGAAGGCGCAAGGGGCAATGGAGTAGGTGAATATTTTACATTAACGCTGGAAAGCCGTGATACCATAACAGGTTTTGCTGTTAAAAACGGTTGCGGGAATATTGATCTTTTCGCAAAAAATAATCGAGTAAAAGCTTTTAAAATCTATGCTGACGGAAATTTTACCGAGACAATCGTCATTAAAGACAGCGTCAGTTTTGAACAATATTATTTTAAAGAGCCTGTTGAATGTAATAGTATCCGTTTTGTCATCGACGATGTTTATTCGGGGGCAACAATTAACGATACTTACATTGCGGAAATTGCGCTTTTTAATGATAAATACGATGATAAAACATTTTACGAAAATATCCTGCTGTGGCTTGATAAAGGCGATAGAAACGCCGGGTTTGAAAATTATGACAGACATCTTGGTTCTGTAGCCGCCGCTTCCGAAATAGATATGCTTTTGGATTATTTACCTTTTGATCTTACCGGTGATTTTGCAGTATATAAACGGGATCCAAGAACTCAAGCAAGAATAGAACGAAAAACAAAAGTTGTCAGACTTAACGGAATATCTTCGTTAAAATTAACAGACAGCTTGCCTCGCATTGACGGAGCTACAGCAATGTATCCGCTGTATTCTTCCTTTGTACGCGCGGTGTATCCTGAAACTCAGCCTGTTATGAAAAAAGAGTATGTTTCCAGAGTATACGCTTATCTGGAATGGGTTTATTATCCAAATATTAATTTGTTGGATGATGATTACATGGGTCTTTTTTATAATAGACCGGAAGCAATAAAAAGTATTGTGCAGTGCAATACAACTTCAAAAGCGTACCAACGGCTTATTAACGGTGAAATAGACATTATTTTTTGCTATGAGCCTTCGGAAGCGCAAATCAAAGCCGCCGCCGAAAAAGGCAAACGTTTCAATTTAACACCGATATGCAATGATGCGTTTGTTTTTATAGTAAATGCCAAAAATGCGGCAAACAATGTCAGTCAACAACAGATACGGGATATTTATTCAGGCAGAGTAACAAATTGGAAGCCGATAAGCGGCGTTGAAGAACCTATAATCGCTTACCAGCGTCCCGAAAATTCGGGCAGTCAGACAATTCTTCAGTCAATTATGAAGGGGGACATAATTATGCGCCCTATTCTTGAAGGAGAATTTGTTTCAGGCAGAATGTCAAGAATGTTACAGGTAGTTGCCTCTACTTTTTATAATTACAACTGCGCCATAGGATATACATTTTTATTTTACATGAACCAAATGGCAGGCAGTACGGGAATTAAAGCCTTATCTATTGACGGTATTGCGCCTAACAAAGAAAACATACAGAGCAATAGATATCCTTTTAATCAAACCGTATACGCAGTTACAACAGGAAACGAAAGCGAAAACACCAAAAAATTTATTGAATGGATATTATCGCCGCAGGGGCAGGAATTGGCGGAAAAGACGGGATATATACCGATTAAATAAATTTAAAATCAAATATTTTTTTCATAAATTATAAAATAATAGGTTTAATTGCTTCCGCTATGGTATAGAAAAGGGGAACGATTACAGAATTTCCAAACTGTTTGTATGCCCTTGTATCAGAAACAGGTATGATAAAATCATCAGGATATCCCATTAATCTGGCGCATTCACGAGGCGTTAATCGTCTGGGGTTTTTCTTTTTTCCTTGGTAAACAAGTATTTCTGAACCATCTTTATAATATCGTGCAGATAAAGTTCTTGCGATATCATTTTCAGTAACAAGACCAAATCCAAAACCATTACCTGCAGCTCTGTGTTTTTTGGCATAGTTTTGTAAATATGTCCAAAGATGATCAGTGAGTGTATATTTATCTTGCACCTTGTTTTTTGTGAAATTAAAATATTTTTCTTGATCGTGTTCTAAAAACGGCTCATTCCCATTTTTTCTATGTAAAATATGCTCCAGTTTTCTTTCACCTTTTGGCGGAAGATTAATATTTTCCAGAGAAAAAAGATTTCGCTTTTTAAAACCGACAATTACTATTCGTTCTCTGTGTTGAGGAACCCAACTTTGACCGTCTATTACTTTGTGATCTATAGTGTAACCAAGTTCTTTTGTTAATGTTTCAGTTATTATTTTGAATGTATTCCCTTTATCGTGAGATTTAAGATTTTTTACATTTTCAAGGACAAATGCTTTTGGTTGTTTTTCTTTAATTATTCTGGCTACATCAAAAAATAAAGTTCCCTGTATTTTATCGGCAAAACCTGTCGGGCATCCCAATGCGTTTTTTTTTGAAACCCCGGCTATTGAAAATGGCTGGCAAGGGAATCCTGCTAACAATATATCATGATCAGGTATTTGTTTAGCATCAACTTTTGTAATATCACCGGTTATTGGCTCATCAGACAGGAAATTAGTTGCGTAGGTTTTTTGTGCATAACTGTCCCATTCGCTGGTAAAAACACATTTCCCCCCTGCCTGTTCAAATCCTTTTCTGATACCTCCAATACCTGCAAAAAGATCAACAAATGTAAAATCTTGTTTTCCCTCAACTGTTTTATAGGTTGTTAATTTTCTTTTGAGCATATCGAACATACGTTCAGCATATATATTCTTTAACTCTACCTGTCCATTCAGCCACCTGTGGACAGTACTCGGGTTAACGGAACATTCTTTGGCAATCTCGGTAATATTATAATATAGTTCTATATGCTGAAGGACAGACGATGAGGTAATTGCTCTTGCGTTCATATTATTCCCTCCCTAATAATGGGAAACTTTATTGCATTATGCAAAAAAGTTTCCCATTCGTCAAGTGTTAGTCTCGAAAAATTAAGAATGTTTTTGTAAAAAGTCGATAATTAATTATGGATTTCAATAATTATGAAGAATTTGGAAATTTTTTACTTTCTTTAAATGTAACTAGAACCTTTTTTAAACCCTTGTCAGAAAATGACAATTCAAAGAATCAGATATATTTTGGTAGTAGTTTTCAAGTATTACAACAAATACCTTTCGGTACGATTATAGAATTTCCGGAAAACAAAGATCCAAATTACAAGGCAAATGTCAATTTTTGGTGGATTAATAATTTCGGGCATACTTCCCCTGCTCCCAATACTCAACTCATTCTTTATACAAGATATCCTGAAGTAAGGCTATCAGGTTTCTTGTCAAATTGTCCTACTGCTCCCAGAGAATATTTACAACCAATTCCAAGAGAAGAAAGAACAAATAATAATGGAAAAGACGGCAGAATTTTAATATTTGGAATATGTCCGGATAATAAAGTTTATGGTTTTTTGGCTGCAAAAAATTCTTCTCTGGCAAAATCAATATTGACAAATCTTTATCTTGATAAGCAAGGGAAAACAATTCAAGAATTCCCTCTAAAGGGTTTACTTGGAACCGACAAAACAGAACTTGTCAATAAATTACATGATATCGTAAAAACTGGATGGCATGAATCTGTAAGACTATTTCCTGATGGAAAAATAAAGCCATATCAGGCATCAAATGCCGGTGGTTATACTTTAGAAGCATTATTTGGTATTATTCCCAATGGTATCGCAGAACCTGATTTTAAAGGATGGGAACTAAAAACTTTTTCTCGTAACAGAATAACACTGATGACACCGGAACCTGATCAAGGGTTTTACCATGAAAAAGGCGCTAAAGAGTTTGTTCTAAAATATGGGCATGACGCTCCAAATGTAATAAAATATTTTACCGGTATACATAAATTTGATACCAAAAATACAACATCACAGATGACATTGGTAATAAAAGGTTTTGATTTTAATAAAGGAACAATAAACGATATGGCAGGTGGTCTTTACTTGCTTGATAACAATAACATCCCAACGGCAATTTGGACTTTTAATGGATTAATAACCCATTGGAGTAGAAAACATTCTCATGCTTGTTATGTAAATTATAAGTTTGAAGAAAAAAAAGGAAAATCCGGATATATCTATTATTCGCCTGTTTATTTGGGCGAAAATACCGATTTGTCTTTGTTTCTAAAAACAATGCAATCTGGTAAAATCGTATATGATCCGGCTACAAAAGTAATGTTAAATTCTAAAGGTAATATGAGCATCAAGGCAAGAAGTCAATTCAGAATAAATTTTAAAGATTTAAAATATTTATATGAGGATTTTTATCCGCAAAATGTTTAAATAAATCATTAGCGGGTACCCGTAAGTTGCATTTTAGCGGCTTGAATAATGCCTAAACAAAGAGGAGAGAAAAAAGTGGAACAAAAATCCCAATATGCGGATTTATCCGATGTAATAGAATTTACAACTAACAGCAATGGAAATAAGCCGTTGGAAAATTCGCCTTATGGCTATGAAATGTGGACGCAGGGCGGTAATAAAAACAGACTTATTTGGTTTGGATCTGAGGATAGAGGTGGAGCGGCTTTTAGAGCAGAATGGAATGATCCCGATGATTATTTGGGACGCATAGGTTTTCATTGGGGTAACGGCGGAAAATATACAGATTACAAAAATTTATACGCGGATTTTACTTTTACAAGATCAAAGCGCAACACAGCCGGAAATTATTCTTATATAGGGATTTACGGCTGGGCAAAAAATCCAAGCGCGGAAAAACCGGAAGATAAATTGGTAGAGTATTATATCGTAGAAGACTGGTTTGGCAATCAATGGCAGTCGGACACAATTCCTGTTGGCATCAGTACGACAAAAGGTTCCGTAGTGGGCAGTTTTAATGTAGACGGCTCGGTTTACGATGTTATCAGAAACGTGAGAGTCCAAATGCCTTCGATAGAGGGACACAAAACCTTCGTTCAATATTTCAGCGTGCGCCAAACGCCGCGGCAGAGCGGAACAATTTCCATTACGGAACATTTTAAGCAATGGGAGAACATGGGGCTGACGCTTGGCAATATGTACGAGGCAAAGTTTCTTGTAGAAGCGGCGGGCGGAACAGGGTGGATTGAATTTTCATACCTTAAATTAACGCAGGAAGATAAACCGAGAAATTAAGCTTTTATTTTTTATTGTGATTGCCGATGTTTTTTCTTAAAAACTCAAAATCTCGTCTGTCCATTATAGCTATGTGGGTTAAAATCCAGTCTCTTAGGAAATGGGTAAAAGCTGTAAGATTTAACTTTCTTCCGTTTTCAACGTCTTTCATATTACCAATTAAAGTTAATATAAAGGATTCATGGGCGCTTTTATGTTCAGCATACTCCGGAAATTTGGTTATCAGCAGGATTTTTTCTTCTGTTGCAAAATTTACCCTTATATATTCGACTGTTTGCTGAATAATTTTTTTAGAATAAGCCAGTTCCGCCTCTTCATCAGCGGCAATATGATTGTACATTTCGTTAACCAAATTTAAAATTTTCTTATGTTGATCATCTATAGGTTTTAATCCTACTGAATATGTGGGGGACCATGTAACAAGATTTGAACGAATATACATATCGATATCTCCCTCAATATAAATTTAATTGTTTAAACGATAATTGCCCATAAATTTTATCGCCGAAAGTAAAGGATATAAGAAACATTTTTATCGTTTGTACTAAATATTTTAAAATAGTATAATTTGTGATATAATATTGTTGGAATAAAAAGGAGGGCAGGGTGATTTTTACTTATATATATTTTGTTATTTCCTTTATCGTACTTTTTCTCGGTACGTCTCAAATTGTGGGCAAAAGCCGCCGCAGCGCTTTGAATTGGTATTTTTTTGCTGTTTGTACAATAATTGCCGTTTCCACTTTTAACAACGGAGTTATGTTTTATAAAGCCTATTTGGAAGGCGTGGAATTCGGCGAATCAAGTTATATTTTTACCAAAATGAATATGATTCTCTCAATAATGAAACTTATGATAGTTCCGTTTCTTTTCTCTTTTATACTTATTCTTTCAAAAATCAAATTCAGGGGATTTAGAATATTGCAGTATGTCTTGATTTCTGTTAATACTTTGGTAACTTTTGCGATATTTATAATTATTGCGGCATCTGTTAACGCATTCGACATTTTATCTTCAAATTTGTTTAATACATCGGTTCTTTTGATGGTTATTTTTTCCTTGGGCGGATTAGCTTTTCTTCAGTATAAATGGATAAAAAGCGCGTCGTTGAAACGAGATCGTTCGCAGGCAAAAACAATATTAATAGGTTCTTTAATAGCGCTTGTTTTTCTTGTCGGTGATTTGGTTGTTTCTCATAAAAATTATTTATATAATTGGATAGAACTTATCCCTTTTATTTGGTTATTGGTACTTGCTTTTGTTTTAAACAATTACGCCAACCAATATAACAATTTTAGTTTTAATATTTCCAATCTTGCAGGTTATGTTTACACGGCGGTTAATTTACCCGTGCTTATTCTGAATGATACAGGCGATATTATGCTCTGCAACACGGCTTCGGAAAGTTTTTTTAATAAAAACGCCGAGCAGCTTACAAAACTTAAATTGTTTGACTTGTTTGATTTTGCGGAAAATTCGTTATCGGACGTTTCGCTGTCTTTGCACCGCCGCAAAAGAGACGCGTCAATTTTTAATTGCGACGCTGTTTGCCGCGTTGAAGGGCAAAAGTGCCAAATCTCGCTGAATTATATTTATGATAAATATGATGAAATGATCTGTACCGTTATGATAGTAACGGACATTACGGAAAAAGAGGAATTAATCCGTCAGCTTAACGAATCTAACGCCAGAATTGAACAGTTTAACAAGGAATTGCAATCCGAAGTTGACAGGCAAACTGAAAGTATCCGTAATCTTCAAAAAGCGATTGTATACTCAATGAGCGACTTGATAGAAAAAAAAGACGGCTACACGGGAGTGCATACAAGGCGCGTAAGCGAATATGTCGCCATTTTACTGCGCGAGTTGGTGCGGCGCGGACACAGGATGACAGAATCGGAGATTCAAAGAATAGCGGAATCTTCTTTGTTACACGATATGGGAAAAATCGCAATCCCCGACAGTATCCTCCTTAAAAACGGAAAACTTAACGACGACGAATTCGGCGTAATGAAAAACCATAGCGCAAAAGGAGCGGACTCTTTGGAAAAATCAATGCAATTCGCCAAGGACAACGATTTTTTGAAAAACGCTTTTGTAATGGCAAAACACCACCACGAAAAATGGAACGGCGGCGGCTACCCAGACAGTAAAAAAGAAAATGAAATACCTCTCCTTGCCCGAGTAATCGCCATAGCCGATGTTTATGATGCCTTACGCTCCGAGCGCTCGTATAAAAAGCCGTTCAGCCGCGAGAAGGCAAAAGAAATTATATTGGAAGAAAACGGACGCCAATTCGACCCCGAACTGGTCGATGTTTTCCTGGCGGTAGAGCCGCAGTTTGACGAATTTTGCAGGTCTGCGCAAAATTCATCAAAATGATGAAATTTGTTCATTTTTATTTTATTTAATGTGTTAGGGTTTATAATAGGTTTATAAAATGAAAAATATATTAGAAGGTGTTTTAGACGAAATAGAAAACAACCTCAAAGACGACATTAATGCCGACGCTCTGGCTGATGGTTTTTCCATGTCATCAGTCCATTTACAGCGGCTCTTTAAGCAGGCGTTTAAAAAACCGATAGGAGCGTATATTCGCCAGCGTAAATTAACGGCAAGCATTATGGATTTATTGTACAGCGGCTTAAATATTCAGGACATTGCTTTGGAATACGGTTTTAGTTATGAACAGGCGTATATACTCAGTTTCAGGCGGGAATTCGGATTTACTCCCGGCGATTTGCGCAGAAACAGGTACTTGGTAAAAACCACACCGCCGCTCAAGCTTTTCGGGCAAACATCAATGTATAAAAATGATTTTTTAATTGGCAATATAATTAACGATAACTATATGGACGGCGCTTATTTTGACGTTATAAAAAGTCATTTTAATATTATCACTCCCGAAAACGATCTTAAACCCGCTTCACTGACGACAAACCGCGGCGGCGCGTACAACTGGACATACGCGGATCAAATGGTGAACAAGGCTATAGAAAACGGAATGCCTGTTCATGGTCATTGTCTGGTATGGCATGATTGGACTCCCGAATGGATGACCAAAGGAACAAGAGCGGAAGTAGAAGACAACCTTAAAAATTATATTACCGATGTATTGACGCATTTTCGCGGTAGGATTCATTCATGGGATGTGGTAAACGAAGCGATAAGAGGCTATCTTTCCGCGGCGGACGCAAGAGACTGGAAAAAATGTTTGTATACCGATTCTCTCTGGTATCGCGTATTAGGCGCAAGTTACATTGAAACCGCCTTCCGTATAGCGCGGGAAGTTGATCCCGACATTACACTTTATTTCAATAATAACGGGCTGGATTGGCCTGCTCAAACTGAAGCGGTATGTAAAATGATTACTGACATAAATAGCCGGTATAAAAGAGAAACCGGGCAGAATCGTAATCTTATCGAAGGTTTGGGGATTCAATCTCATCACAGTGTTAAATGGTTCGATGAAAACAGAGTGCGAATAGCTTTGGAAAAACTTTCCGCCTTAAACATTGAAATATCAATAAGCGAATTGGATATAAATTTCTCAGATTATTATGAAGGAAAGGGAAAGGACATCATCATGTCCGAATATGATTCCGCGTTACAAGCAATGATATATTCCCGGCTTTTTAAAATATACCGGGAATACGCCGATTACATATCGCGGGTAACCATGTGGGGAGTTGACGATCACAACAGTTGGCTCTCCGCAGGAACTCCCTGTCTTTTTGATCGCTACTTAAACCCCAAAAAAGCTTATAACGCGGTATTTGCTCCTGAAAAATTACAAACAAAATAAAAAATGGAGGCAGTGTTTCGCATTGTTGTATGATACGCCTCCATTACAATTTTTTTAAATACTCTGTTTACAAACCGTTAGCGTCATCAATCAGCGCGTTCCAGCTATTTTGAACTTTTTCAACTAACTGCGCGGGTTCGCCGTCATGCCACCAGATTTCCCACGCAATGCCGCCGCGCTGGAGTCCCGGAACATGAAGGTGATATTTCCACTGCCAATATTTTTGGTCGCGGATCATTGCGACTGTTTCATCAACCGCTCTTCTGTCTCTGTATTTAGGATAAACTTCTTTTTTCCAATCATCGTCGGGAGGAGTTACCCAAGCCTGATAAGCCCAAAGAATCGCGTCAATTTGTTCTTTTGTATATCCTTTGGCGGGAATTACCCTTACATTTTCATCGTCAAATACCACATAATTTTTTGATCTGGGTCCTTTCGGCGGAAGAACCATACCCCAGTCATCTTTCATAGTATGAAGATCGTTTGTCGCTAAGTATTGCTGATCTATACGCATTGCGACTTTGCCGTCGTTAAATTCAGGAATAAACCAGTTCCACGGCGTATTATCTCCGGGCGGTTTTGGCTTCATAACTTTTGCTTCTCTTAACTGTAAATAAAAACGGACAGCTTCAAGAAATTCAGGTCTGTTTGAAGCGTTAACAAGCAGTCCGTTCTTGTCCCTATCAACATACATTGCGCCGTTACTTGAAACAAGAGCGTCCAGAATTTCGGAAGAAAGGTCGCATGTCATTGCGTATGTATCCGTAATACCGTCGTTGTTTACGTCTCTTGTAAGTTTTTTTGCTATTTCAAGGAATTTATCCCATGTCCATGTTCCCTGTTTTTGAAGATCATAGGGAAGGTTGGGATCAAGACCGGCTTCTCTGAACAATCTTTTGTTAAAGAACACGCAAGCGGCGTGCTCGCTGCCGCCGTTTTCATCGGAAAAAGCATAAGCGTCGTTAGTTTTTCCGTTTTTAAAGGTAAATGCTTTGGTAACAGCTTTGTTCCATTCAAAGGGAGTAGCGGCAGACCAATTAATCGCTTTGCTTGAGCCTACGGGATACAGAAGGTTCTGGCGGTACAAGGCAAGTGCCCAATCCGGCTGTAAAACAAATATTGTAGCGGCGGG
>JGI20171J14444_1000525_pt1 | contig 10409 bp, 14 predicted proteins | sample TergutNc150P4_FD_14444 | JGI IMG/M metagenome (IMG submission 14444) | reverse complement strand
GCGATAAACCTCTTGCACCGGATCTTCCAATTCCTTATACTCCATTTTGTGCCTCCTCTTTTTCAATTTCCATTACAGCATCAGGAGTATGCATCCTAGGTAGCCATAAATTATTTTTCGTTCATTTTCCCAAAAGAATTTAGTTATATCCTGTCGGTAGGCGTTTATAATATCCCTGCTTGACCTAGCGGTAATAACACTAGGGATAGTAGTTTCTATGTAAACCTTTTTTTTAGGAAACTCCATAATCAGTAATATACAAAAAAATCTACTTAACTTCCGCTTTTTGCTGTGCAGAGGGTGGTGCTACCGTTCTTTGCACTGATTTTTTCACAATGAATCTAACTATCAATATATCCAATAAATAAAAACTTGTAACAATACAAAATATCGGTATAACGCGATATGGCCACGGAGAGATAAAATAATTACACCAAAACAAGAAAATAAATATAGCATATATAAGAATTATCGCAACTTGGTTTACTTTTTTATTTTTCATTAACACAAGCATAAGATTAGTAAATATAAAAATATAAGGTAATATGTAGTCGCAATATATCCATATTGTCTTGCCAAAATCAAGAAAATTTCTTGGTTTCACGAATTTATATGCAATAAAATAACTCAACTCAATACTGAAAATTGTGATAAAGTAAATAAAAACTGTTGCTATAGCAATAAATAATATCGCAAAAAACTTTGTTTTCATTTTAATATTCCCTTTATTGCAATGCTGTCTTGCAAGCAGCGTAATTTCTCCGCCATCCAAACCTGCTCGCCGATTTTTGTGGTTTTGTATATTTTGCCATTTCGCGTGTCGGTGAAGGTGCCTTTTTGCTGGGCAAAGAGGGCAGTGCAGAGGAGAAGGAGTGCGGCGGTTTTATTCATTTCCATTTTCTTTCTATTACTCTATTTAATCGTCCTTTTTTATAAAGCTCTATTCTGCAATCGTTAAGTTCTGGCCATACGCTTATATCAACTAATAAATCATTTCTACGTCTTGATATATAGTCATAACCAAAATCTTTTCCCTTCGGGGTTTTATAATCATAACGAGTATTCCAAGTTTCTTTATAATATACATGAACATAGTTACCATCATAATAATTTTTTTTGGCTGCATACGACCGGAAATGTTCAGAGACTAAATTTAGCAAACTGTCTTCTTTTTCTGGAGGATTAGAAATTACGAAACGAACATAATTTGATTCTCTTGAATCTGGGTCTTTAAACTCCATTATCTTTGTTTTTCCAGTCAAAGCATTCCAAGAAGGATTTATGTATATTATCTCATTTTCTTTGATAAAAAGAACAGCATAACGTACGAAACAGAAACTAAGACTAAATATTACTATATAAAAAAGTATGGTTAGTATTCGTATTATTTTTGCAATCGTTTCCATAGTCTTATTTTGCCGTTTCGCGCATCGGTAAATGTGCCTTTTTGCTGGGCGAATATGGCGGTGCTTATTTTTCACTTGGCTGTTCCTTTGGGTGGGCTGGCGTTTTGCAGGCAACGGACACTGAATAATTCGTCCTTATCACTGATGATGCAATATACGCGATCGTCGAGGTCGCCCATACTCCTGAAGTAGGCATCGTTGCTATTGCTTTCGCTGGAACTCCACCAATAGCCGAAATTACCGATATGGTTGAAATAATCATTCTGATTGCAGTCGCCGCCCGGCAAAGCCGCAAAGCCGAACTTATCATTGCCGTTGCCTGATTTTCCTTTGTAATCATTCCAACCGTTAACTGCTTTAAGATACTTGCCTGCTATGTTATTACCGCCAACAGTTGCCGTCAATACTTCCCATTCAGCATTACTTGGCAAATGCCAACTTTTGGGGCAAGCCGTTTTTGCCGTATTCCAATTATACAAACGTCCGTACTTTTTGCAGTAGTCTGGTTTGTTATCATAACATTTCGAACCGCTTACCTCATAATTCAAATTCTCAGCCAGCCAAGTTTGCTCGCCGATTTTCACGGTTTTGTATATTTTGCCGTCTCGCGTATCGGTGAGGGTGCCTTCTTGCTGGGCAAAGAGAGCGGTGCAGAGGAGTAGGAGTGTTATTGCTATTTCCATGCGGCCTTCTTGTTGCTTATTATTTTCATAAACTCATCCCATTTAGGTGTACATATATCGTTGGCATAAAATTTAAGCTCATCGGAGTCGCCAGAAGATTTTATTTCGAGTCTCCAAGTGACATAAATATCCAAAATTGAGTAGTCATTTAAATTCTTGCGGCAGCAAATATCCCATCGCTCAAATTTGCCACCACGGCCATTACTTGGGCATTTTTGCAGATTGTTCAATAAATCCAGCCATTCTTCCATAGAAAGTTTTTCACTTAATTGAACCCCTTCACTTCCTGCATAGTATTCTATAAGCGCGCCTCTTGCTGTTCTATTCAAACGGACCGAAACCGAATTGTCTATCCACTTACTGAATGCACCAAAATTCATTGACCTTATAGAAAGTTCAAAATCGCTTATGGGTTTTCCAAATCTTTTTTTGTATTCGGTTTTTAATTTATCTTCTATCTCTTTTGTTGCCGAATCTTTTTTCGCTTTTGCTCTTATATCGTTCATCACCTTCAGAAATTTATCCCAGTTTGGCGGATATTTATTGTAGCCAGCAAATTTCTTTGGATTAAAGCTATTTGAATTGTATATGTCAAGCCAATATGTATCATTGAACAAGGCTTGCATTCTCATTTTTCCATATTCTTCATCCCATTTCATAAAAGAACTTTTGTATAAGTCATATATAAAATCAAGCCAATCGTCCATGGAAAGCTTTATGCCTTCTTCTGGTCCGTAGCTATAATATGCAACAGCACCAGTTTTTGTTCTGGTTATTATTATTTCAGAAGTGAAATTGATGGGTGTTTTGTTTGACGACTCCAATGAAAATCTTACCTGCTCCGTTGAAAGTTCCTGCTCTGTTATGGGCTTTTTGAATTTTTTTTCGTATTCGGTTTTTATTTTGCTCTCCAATTTTTGTGCAGCTTTCTTTTTAATATCTTCCATTAATTTCACAAATTCATCATAGTTAGGAGGATAGGTGTAGTAACCACCAGATTTAAATTTGGCATTGTTGGGTAGGAATATTTCAAGTTCCCAATTTTTTCCACCCCTATAAGATCTATGTCCTTTGGGAGGCTTTACATAAAAACTCTCCCATTCCATAATGCCTAGTTTTTGCAAAGTGTCTGTAAGGTTTTGCCATTCTTTTGCGGAAAGGTTTGCTTCAAGAGTATCTGCACTGCTACGTTTTTCTTTAGTTGGCAGTTCGTATTTTACAACAGCTCCCGCAGCGGTTTTGCTTACCGATATATTGGTAATGTAGTAATCACCGTCTCTAAAGTGAATGCTATGTCTATTCTTTTCCTCTTCTTCCGAAAGATATGGTTTGTTTTCTTCAATTGCTTTTTTCAAACGTTTCCAACGTTCTTCATCCGAACATTCCTTTTCGTCCCAATTTGGTGCGGGTTTCTTAAACAGCCATTCATAAGATGCCAAACGCTTGCCAACTTTGTAATCCATCATTTGAGAACCATAAGAGTAATCAAGTTCGGGTTTATTTGTTTTAACGGCTTTTTGCAAACGTTCCAAATGCTCTTTGTCTGAGCATATATACCACCAAGGAGCGCGTATTTTGAACTTCCTTTCGTAATCTATCTGGGCTTTTTTCAATTCGGCTTTTAGTTCGGCATTTTCCTCTTTTGTTGCTATATCAAGTTCAGCCACATCTGTTTCTATGGCATTTTCCAGCATCAAGAGCAACTCCAAGTCTGTGCATTGTTTACATTCGGGAACAGGTTTGTTGAATAATCTTTCATATTCTTTTGCCTTGCTGTTCAGCCAATAGGTGGTTATCTCTGCGGGTTTTGTGCAAATCATATTGTAATTGTAGGTGATGAACATTTTTAGCAAGGCATCATTTTTAGCAAACTTACTTATTTCGGAAATGTCTTGTTCTGTGACTCTGCACCAATTTGTTACAGTTTTATACTTAGCGAGCAGTGACGAATCTACATTATTCTCATATTCTTTATTGCCCAATTTAGTGACAAAAGCGGAATCAATAACAAAGGGATTAGTGTAGGGATTGTCTTGAATACAACGCAGAGTACAACCGAGGCGGTTAATGTCACCATCTATTTCAGCGGGCGCAATTGGTTTTTTAATTTTTGGATTATAGATATAAGCTACATCATTTTCTGCTTTTGTTGCTGCCCACCAGCCATCATATAAAAACATATCAAAGCGAGCAATATCATCGCAATGTCCGTCTGGCAGCAGAAACACCGCCTTATCCAAATTTACCCATTCATAGATAGTTGGCAAGTGCCAACCGCTGGGGCAAACACTATTTGCCTTTTCCCATTTATACAAACGCCAATATTTTTTGCAATCCCCTTTATAGCACCAAGAGAGGGAGTCTCTGGTTTCATAATCCAAATTATCTGCCATATATACAAAGGTACCTATTTTGATTGTTTTATATTGCTTGCCATCACGTGGGTCGGTGAATGGTTGGCTGAGTTTTTCGTCAAATAACTGCGCTTGGCTGTTTTCTTTGCAACTCAGCAACAACATCAAGATAAGTAAAAACGGTAGGATTTTTGGCATTAAATCAATTTAGCAAATTCTCCGCCATCCAAACCTGCTCGCCGATTTTTGCGGTTTTGTATGTTTTACCGTCTCGCGTGTCGGTGAGGGTGCCTTTTTGCTGTGCAAAGAGGGCGGTGCAGAGGAGGGTGCAGGCTAGGGCGGCGGTGAGTTTGGGCGTAGGCATTTGTGAGAAGTTAGGAATAAATAACTTGCACAGGGTATTCTCTAAAAATGTTATCTGATGAAATTACCGATATTTTTTCCGATATGCCTTGTGCAATAATCATTCTATCAAAAGGGTCTCTATGGATAAATTCTAATTTTGACAACGTAAGCAAATGATTTGGCTTTATAGGCAAAATTTTAAAGTCGTCTTCTGATATGTTTTTTATCACATCGTCAATGTTTCTTTGCATTTTAAGTTTGCCTATACTCGTTTTTATCGTTATTTCCCACAAACTAACTATGCTCAACAAAAGAACATTATCCTCGTCATTCATAATATCCTTAATTTTTATCGGCATTTTCACATCATCTTCCATAAACCAAATAAAAGACTGTGTATCTATAAGCAACTCCATTTACATATACTCCTTAAATTCCTCTAACGGCTCATTAAAATCATCGCTCATATAAGTAAAAGTTCCTTTCATACTCCCTGCGTGTGGGTGTTTTTTAGTGGCGTTGCTTTGCTCGTGCATAGGTTTGACTATAACATAAATTTCATTTGGGATAACGGAAATAAAATCCTCTGGAATAGCTATCGTTCCATTTTTTACATAAGAATTAAACTCTATTGACTGCATAAATTCTCCGTACATAAAACTTTACATTATTTAAGATAGAAAATTTTTGCACGTGTGCTAGTCTTGCAGGCAGCGAACATTGTATAAGAGGTTCTTATCGTCGTCGTACCAGTCCAAATACTCATCGTGGTAATGCATATACCTGCTGTAGGCGTAGTCATCAGTTTTGTACTCGGAAGAACTCCACCACCAGCCAGCGATACCGACATTGCCGAAATAGCCAGTGTAACTAACTTGGGAACCGCCAGGTAGGGCGGAAAAACCGTACGCATCTGTGCCGTTGCCATTTTCTTCCCAACCGCTAATCGCTTTAAGATGCTTTCCTGCTGTTTTTTTGCCACCAATCACTTCTGTCAATATTTCCCACTCTTCTTTGCTAGGCAAATGCCAACCACTCGGACAAGACTTCATAGCCGTTTCCCAATTATATAATCTACCATATTTCTTGCAGTATGCTGTACTATCATTGTAACATCTACTCCCTTCCGCCTCATAATTCAAATTCTCCGCCATCCAAATTTGTTCGCCTATTTTAACGGTCTTGTAGATTTTTTTATCGCGAGGGTCTTTGAATTTACCTTCTTCTTGCTCGCAAGCAGCAACGCAGAGCAGGGTGCAGAGGAGAAGGAGTGTGGCGGTTTTGTTCATTTATTGTAATGTAGAATTTGCTACTTAACCTCAGCCTTCTCCACTATCTTTGCCCTAAAATCATCTATCACTTTCATAAACTCGTCCCAATTTGGCGGATAGCCTCTGACTCTTATAAACTCATCTATAGGTGGCGGATAGCCTATGGTACCGTCAGAATAAAGCATATATTTATCTAAAGAATTAATATCAAGATGCCAGTCCCCCCTTAGATTTTTATCCAAATAATAATAAAACTTTTTCCATTTATTGACATTGCATTTGTTTAAAGCATTTATAAAATCAAGCCAGTCATCGATATCGAGTTCCGAAAATAAAATTCCCCGATGTAGTTCTCCTTTATAATCTGTATATGCTATATGTACGCCTTTTGCTGTCCTATGCGCTCGAATGTCAAAATTAGATGTTCGAAAATCCACTTTACTTATTGAAAGCTCAAAATCGCTTATGGGAACTCCGAATTTTTTTTCGTATTCCTCTTTCAGTTTGTCTTCCAAAACTTTGGTGTCAGCGGCTACGTCTGCGGCTGTGCGTTTTTTTATTCCCTCCAGCATTGAATCCATCACTTCTGTAATTCTTGGCATGTCTAAGCTATATTCGGTAAACTCTTTTGGAGAAGAAAATAATATTTTTAAACTCCGTCCATTGCTTAATCCTCGTTTATCATGTAGGTATAAAACAACATCAGATTTAATGGTATCTTTCCATACGCTGGCTCTAACCCTGTTGCATTTATGCAATGCGTTCACAAAATCAAGCCACTCCCCCATATCAATCTTCAGTTCATATTCTTGTTCATAACCCGGATAAATATTATATTTTGCAGTTGCGCCGGTAGCGGTTCTAGTTATTGACATAACAAGAGGATAATAAAATTCACGAGCATTATGGTAATAATACTTTACATTCGTTATTGAAAGCTCAAAATCGCTTATGGGAGCATCAAATCTTTTTTTGTATTCCTTTTTCAGCTTGGCTTCCAAAACTTTGGGATTATCCTCTGTCAGTTCTTGCTTTTCTTCGCAACTCAGAAAAAGCAGAGCGAATAGGATAATTGCAGCGATTATTGCGGTTTTGTTCATTTATTGTAAGATAGCAAAAAAGAAAAATCTATCTCATTAATAATCTGATTCATCAAATTCTACTTCAACGTCAACAATCGGGAAAGTATTGTACAAACTGTCAATATACATATCCGTAGCCTGAAGTTTACCATAGCTGTAATACACGCTCCATTGAGCAATATGATTAGATTTATCCACATAATCAAATCTAAAATCATTTTGCTTCTTGGTTTTAGAATTAAACTCATACGAATTATCATTTAACTTTACAACATTAAAATCTTTATATTTAAATACTTCTGGCTCATCTGAAAATATTGTCCATATCATGCTATCACTTTCAGCTTTGCAAATCCACATAGTTCTCGTTTTTCCCGCATTCAGCAAACTCGGATGTAAACTCGGATAGTTAAGAACAGCATAGCTATTATTCATTTTAATAATCTTTAGCCACGTAGCTTCATAGGGTGCTTTTGTTTTTCCATCTCGCATATCTGTGAAGGTACCTTTTTGCTGGGCAAAGAGAGCGGTGCAGAGGAGAAGGAGTGTGGCGATTTTCATTTTACCTCTACAGTGTCTGTTTTTTTCAGAGTTATATAAACTTCGCCATTATTGTATTTATTATTATCATAAAGTACTGTGTTAAAAACAGAGTTGTCACCGCCAAAAACATATATTTTTGCAACTAATTTATGGCGATATTCATCTATACTGCCCATTTCGCTGCGTATTGCATAGGAAGAAAGGTATTTTTCATAGTTCGCAAATAACGATTTTTCATAGAAAAAAACTTTAAAGTCGCAAAAGGGATTATGTTTTATATTTTCTACAATTTTCTCATAAGGAGATATTGAATTTATATATGCTTTCAATACGCTATATAAAGAATCCGGCGCAATATGTTCGTAGTTTGCTATAGTGTAGTACTGACGCTCTATACAGGGTGAGTCTGTCACATGATAGATACCCCAACCTATAGGCTCAATCGTTAATTTTTTATCTCCGCATCCGCAAAAAACAGCAACGACAATAAACCATAATTTTTTCATTTTGCACTTCCTTTGGGTGGGGCAGGGTCTTGCAAGCAGCGGACACTGAACAAGAAGTCGTCATCCTCGATGTCATCCACGATGTATCCGTCGCTTACATACCCGCCTTCGTAAAACTTGTACTTGCGATAGGTGGCATCGTACTTATCGGCAATCCACCAGTAGCCTTGGTATCCAACATTGGAGAAACTGTAACGTGTATGACCTTCGCCGCCCAGCAGGGCAGAAAAGCCAATCGTATCTCCAAAATACTTAGTACCGCCAATCGTCAATGCATCCCACTCTGCTTTGAAAGGCAAATGCCAACCCTTTGGACAAGCCTTCATAGCCGTTTTCCAATTATATAATCTCCCGTATATACTGCAGTAGGCAGGGTCGTTGTCAAAGCATTTGTTGCCTATAGTGAAAAGTCCAAAGAAACCTTTCATTTCATAATTCAAATTTTCCGTCATCCAAACCTGCTCACCGAATTTTGCGGTCTTGTATATTTTGCCGTCTCGCGTATCGGTGAATGTGCCTCGGGCTGTGGGAAGGTTATTTGTAATTTGGTGGTGTGTCATTGTTCTAACGGAAGGTAAATCTACAATATACCGAAATAAAATCAATATTTCTTTTGGCATAAGAGGGAGATGTGAAGATGAAAATTTAAGATTATTCACACAGGTTTTCTTTTTATAGCGGACTTTATTATCAATTTTTAATATACAAGGCGAGGCATGTAACCTATAATCAGAGAGAGTTTCATATTCCTGATTTAAATCAGAAACCATATTTTTAATTTTCAAATATTGCTCCTCTGTTAGTTTGCCTCTATATTCATCAGGGTCGAAGAAAGTCCAACTAGCGGAAATCATTATGCTGTCGTTCAGTATTTTAATGGTATATGGATACTTTAAAACCTCAAATTCTTTGCCGTCAATAGTGTCAGAAGAAGTATATATCCCTTGACCGCTAAAATGCAAAGACAGATTCAAAGAAGGCTTGTCTATGTTGTCTGTTTCTTTTACTTCTTCTTTGGGCTTCTCTGTCTCCTTAGATTTGCAAGTGAATATACAAAAGCAGCAGATTATAATGCAAAAGATTGTTTTATAAACTTTGCCGTCTCGCGTGTCAGTGAGGGTGCCTTTTTGCTGGGCAAAGAGAGCGGTGCAGAGGAGGAGGAGTGCGGCGGTTTTGTTCATTTAATTTGTTAAGATAGTAAATTCATCAAAATTGAATAAAAAGGAGAGTAAGGCATAAAAAACATAGATGTAAGAAATATATGCATCGCAATTTTCCATTTGAGGTTTTGATATTTTTTTTGCAATAGGCAAAAAAGAAAACCTGCGGCAAACCAAGAAAAAAGCACAAGGCATAAAAGACCAAAATCCATAAAAGCATTTGTATCAGAATAAATTGGGCAGCTTTTGCTTAAATTAAATAAGCAATAAATTGCCCATGCTATTTTAACAATTATCCATGCCACATCAGCAGCAGACAAACGCTTAAAGTTCATTGTCTCTCTCCATTATGATAAAACTCTATTACTGTCCTGATACTAGATGGATCGTATTCCGACTTTACAAATAATACTCTAAACAGTAAATCATTGTGGCGATGGCGTAAATAATCATCATAAAAAGAGTACCTTTCCCCCCTTTCTATATAGCTGCGATTGGTAAACCAATTTTCTTTATAATATAGATGTTCGTATCTTTTTTTGGTACTGGATTGAAAATGCTCAAAAAATAAAATTCGCAAGCTGTCTATATTTTCTGGTGGGTTATAAATTATGAAACTAGCAACATTAACCTTTGATTGCGGGTCTGAGAACTCTATTATCTCCGTTTTTCTACTAGAACAAAACACAGAAAGAAAGCAAAGAATAGAAAAACCACAAAATAAAGAAAATTTTATATCTATCTCTTTCATACAAGGAAGATAGAAATCTAATCCTGTATGCAGCGAACATTGGAGAACCAACGCTTAATGTATAGAACTCCACCAAATATAGAATATAGAAATTTTTTCGCATCTTGGCTTTTGAGTTTAATCCTGAACGCAACAGACACTGTATAAGTTGATTTTAAAGCTGTTTCTAAAATATACGGTCTTGTCGTTGTAGCTCACACGTATGCTGACTGCGTAACTATTACTAATCTCACAGATATTATCGTTCATACAAGTACTACTACTCCACCAAGAGCCGAGGTAACCTACATCGGATAATCTGCTGCCAT
>JGI20171J14444_1000518_pt1 | contig 10513 bp, 7 predicted proteins | sample TergutNc150P4_FD_14444 | JGI IMG/M metagenome (IMG submission 14444) | reverse complement strand
TGTGTATGATCCCCGCGTTTTGCTCAGGCGTAGAAGAAGTGATACTCTCCTCGCCGCCTACGCAAGACGGTCTGCCCGACAGAAAAATTCTCGCCGCCGCCATGATTGCCGCTGAAATTGTGAATAACAACAACATTCGCATTTTCGCTATCGGCGGCGCACAAGCAATAGCCGCTCTCGCGCTTGGCACGGAAACCGTTCCCCGCGTTGACGTTATCGCCGGACCAGGCAACAAATTTGTCGCCGCCGCCAAGCGGATACTGTTCGGCGAAGTAGGGATTGATTTTATCGCCGGTCCCACCGATGTGCTTGTTATCGCCGACGGCAAGGACGGTAATATTGAAAAAACCGCCGATCTTATCGCCGCCGATATGCTCGGGCAGGCGGAGCATGACCCTGACGCACGGGCAAGGGCGTTGGTTCCAAGTAAAGAGTTTGCCGAAAAAATTCTTGCGGCTATTGAGCGGCGAATTAAATCATTGCCGACAGAAAAAACCGCCCGAGCTTCCTTGAACGCAGGCGGACTTATTATCGTCTATAAAACACAAGAAGAGGCGATCCGTATAGCCAACGTCATCGCTCCAGAGCACCTAGAGCTTCAAACCGCATCTACAGACACTTGGATACCCAAATTAAAAAATTACGGCTCGCTGTTTATCGGCAGTCTTTGCGCCGAAGTCCTCGGCGATTATTCCGCCGGAATAAATCACACCCTGCCCACATCAACAAGCGCCCGTTTTACAGGCGGCTTGTCTGTCCGCCACTTCCTAAAAACAGTTACCACCTTGCGCTGCTCCCAAGGCGAAGGCTTTGAAAAAGCGCGTAACGCCGCGGAAATACTTGCGAGAGCGGAAGGATTGGAAGGGCATGCGCAGAGCGCGGCGGTAAGGAATAATTTTTAACCACGAACCAATACGAACAACGACAAGATGTGTGGTAAAAGTTCGTGAGTGTTCGTGTGGTTCGTGGTATAATTCTTCGTTTTTTTGTTCTTAGTAAAAATATTCATACGACTTTTATCCGTTCCCCAAACAAACTACAAGTCAAAAATGATTAAAAATGTTAGTTTTTTATATTAATTATATGTTACATTATACATAAAATGAGGAGTACAATTATGTTCGGGCTTCACAGTTTAAAATCGCGTTTAGGTCCCTGGTCGTTCTACAAAGAAGCCTTGGCTATCGCTTTGCCTGTTATGCTTCAACAGTTAATTATGAGCATGGTCTCGCTGGTCGATAACTTTATGGTTGCCGGTTTGGGAGACGTCAGCATGGCGGCCGTTAATGTTACCAATCATCTTGTTTTTGTTTTTATTGTGCTTTTAAATACAATATGTCAGGCGGGCGGCATTTACATATCTCAGTTTAACGGCGCGAATGACAGCGAGGGCATGAAGAACGCTTACAGTTTTAAATTGCTTTTCGGCGTTTGTATCGCCGTCCTTTATTTCGCGGTTTGCCGCATTCTTCCGTATCAGCTTATTGGCATTCTTACGACGAACAATGCCGCGCAGGAAGAAATCGTTATTGTCGGCTCCGAATACCTTGAGCTTGTGTCGTGGATGTTTATTCCAATGGCGATATCAATGGCTGTCGCGACAAGTTTCCGCGAAATCGCGAAGCCGAAAATACCGCTGATTATTTCCGCGGCTACAACTGTAATTAATACGATAGGAAACTGGATTTTAATTTACGGAAATCTCGGCGCTCCGCGTCTTGAGGTTAAAGGCGCGGCTTACGCTACCATCATCGCGCGGTGCATAGAAGTCGCGGCGTTTATAATTTACGCGGCGGTTTCCAACGCGCCGTTCTTCGCCAATATCAAAAGATTGTTCCTTATTCATAAAAAATTGATAATCGAGATTTTCGGCAAGTCCGCCATGATATTCGCTTCTGAAATATCTTGGATTGCTTCCGAGACATTGATGATCGCAATGTACAACAGGAGGGGCGGCGCGGAAGTTGTAGCCGGAATGTCCGCCGGCTGGACTATCGCAAATATTTTCTTTCTGCTGTTCGGCGGCTTGTGGACGGTGTCGTATGTTTTGGTTGGAGGAGCGCTTGGCGGCGGGAAACTTGACGAAGCGCGGGATCGGGCAAAGTGGCTGAAGTGGGGCGGAGCGGCGGCGGGGCTTTTTTTCGCCGTGCCGGGCTTTTTCATAACTTCCGCTTTGGTTCCGCTGGTGTTTCACAACCTCAGCGCAGGCGCAAGGGCGAACTGCCTTGGACTTGTGTTTGTAATCCTTGTCTATTTGCCGTTGTGGTGTTATTTAAACGTTCAATTTGCGGTTTCCCGTGCGGGAGGAGACACGGCGATGGGAATGTATACGGACGTATCCGTCAATACATTGCTTTTTGCGCCTGGTTCCGTTCTTCTTTCGTTGTTTACCAATCTTGCCCCTGTGCCTATGTTCGCTATTCTTAAACTTACCGATGTTGTAAAGGTTTTTATAGCGCGGTATCTTTTACGCAAGGAAAAATGGGTGCGTAATTTAACAATAACTAAAGAATAATCGGCGTTTTATTTGTATTGAATATTTTTTAAAAATATGATATACAGATAATATGAAGAAAATAAATTTTTTAATTATTGGAGTTATATTAATTTTGAGCGCTGCAGAAACAATTAATGCCCAGAATCTGGGCGACGGGCTTTTTGCGCAAATTACAACCAACCGCGGAGACATCATCGTAAAACTTGAATATCAACGCGCGCCGCTTACGGTTTGTAATTTTGTCGCTTTGGCGGAAGGTAAAATGGCTAACCTGAAAGGCAAACGTTTTTACGACGGATTGATCTTTCATCGTGTTATTTCAAAGGCAAACGGGGACGGACAGGATTTTATGATACAGGGCGGCGACCCGCAGGGAAACGGCAGGGGCGGTCCTGGTTATGAATTCCCCGATGAAATTGTACCTGCTTTAAAGCATGACAAACCCGGTACTTTAAGCATGGCAAACGCAGGTCCCGGAACAAACGGCAGTCAGTTTTTTATCACGATAGTTCCCACTCCTCATTTGGACGGAAAGCATACCGTTTTTGGTTATGTTGTTCAGGGGCAGAATATAGTAAACTCAACCAAGCAGGGCGACCGTATTCAAAAAGTCACCATAATACGCAACGGAACGGACGCAAACGCATTTAAGGCTGATCAGGAAAATTTTGACAGATTGCTAGCGCAGATTAAATCCGCGCAAGAGAGTAAATCGCAGGGTCAGCGTCAAAGAGATATCGCAAAAATAAAAGCCGATTATCCCAACGCCCAGCAAACAAAGTCGGGTATTTATTACATTATTCAAAAGCAGGGAACAGGAGAAAAACCAGCGCGCGGTAAAACGGTAAGGGTTCATTATAAAGGCAAACTTCTTGACGGGACTGTTTTTGACGATTCATCTTTGAGGGGTCAGCCTTTGGAATTTGCCGCGGGAACGGGCAGGGTTATTTCCGGCTGGGATGAAACTGTTCTTGATATGCAAGTCGGCGAAAAACGAACCGTTATTATTCCTCCCGAGCTTGCTTACGGAGACAGGGCGGTTGGCGGCGTAATTCCGGCAAACAGCTTTTTGGTTTTTGACATGGAGTTGGTGGGTATTCGCTAAACCTTGTATATTTTTCCATAATATCGTATTATTATTTTATGAGCGATGGAAAAATAGAATCAGAACCGGAACAGAAAAAAGAAAATACTCAACCTAAATCGGAACCGAAAAAAGAAGTTGTAAACACCGAACTTGTAGGAAAAAAAATATTTTTTCTTAATCCGTCCTTAAATATCCAAAACCAAATTATGGAAGAATTATCACAAAATGAATACGAGGTTTATTCCGTCAAAAATACCGCTCATTTAACCCGTGTTTTAAGAAAATATCCCGATTCTGTCGTTTATATCAATCTTGACGATACGCAAAAAACCGAAGCGGAAAAATGGATCGATATGATCTATGCCGCGGTTCCTGATGTAAGGATAGGTATTTTTTCTTCCAGTAACGACGAAGAACTTAAAGATAAATATGTTAGAAAACCCAATGTAAAATACGGGTTTATAAATATAAGATTTGATATGAGCAAGACAGTCCAGCAAATTATTAAGATTCTTGATAGTATGGACGTAAAGGGCAGAAGAAAATATCTTCGCGCTACAACCGAAAACGAAGAAACCGCTACGATAAATATGCCGAGCGGCGGCGGAGATTTTATTAACGGTAATATAAAAGATATAAGCGTTGTCGGATTTTCATGTACTTTTGAACCGGATATCGGTTTGAAAAAAAACAGTCTATACAAAGATATTCAGATTAGACTGCATACTATGCTTCTAAAAGCGGAGGCTGTTGTTTTTGGTTCCCGTAATGAATTTGGTAAAAATGTTTATGTATTGCTGTTTACACAGAGAGTCGGTCCTGAAGTCAACGTAAAGGTGCGAAAATACATACATCAAAACCTTCAGCACAAAATGGAAGTAAATTATAAATAACCTGACCACTAAAAATACATTTTTAAAATTATTATGTTATTTGAGTCTTTTCCAAAACTAATTTAGTTTTAGAAAAGTCCCATTTCATTTGTATTTTTGTGGTCAGGCGAATAATTTTATTCCCTCACCGGGGAATTTTTCTTTTACGTTCTTGATAGCGCGCTCTATGCCTTCCGCTTCTTCTTTTTCGCACCAAACTATAAGAGCGAAATTTTCTTCAGGCCATACGGCGTCTCCCATTCGCGGACCGCAGTCGCCGACTCCCAGCACATTGGGAATCTTTGTGTAAAATTTCGCAACCCCTTCTTTGGCAAGGGCTTCAAGAATATTTTCTTCTACAGAACGATTTGCTATTATCTCTACCCGAATCATAATCCCTCCTTATCTACATGCGCGGATATTTTAGCTTTTACGCGTCTTTCTCCCGCGGCGATTTTATCGCGTCTTTCCTGCGCCAGAGCTTTGCGTCTGTCTGAATGTTTATTCATAATAGCATAAATAACAGGCATCAGGAATAATGTCATCAATGTGCCGAAGGAAAGTCCGCCGAGAACGGTCTTGCCTATCGGGGCGACAATTTGAGTGCCTTCGCCGGGGAAAAATGCCATCGGTAAAAGTCCCAGTACCGTAGTGAGCGTTGTCATCAATATCGGGCGAAGGCGGTTACCGGCGGCTTCAATACAAGCGTCGATAAGCTCATAACCTCTCTTGCGTAAAAGATTTGTGTAGTCAACCAATACAATACCGTTGTTTACAATTACGCCTACCAATACAAGAAGACCGACTGCGGTTAGTACGTTAAAAATTGTATTGGTTATAAGGTAAATTGTTACAATTCCTATCATGGAAAGAGGAATTGTCAGGACGATAATGAACGGATCTTTGAATGATTCAAAGAGACTCGCCATAACGCCGAAGACAAGGAAGACGGCCACAATACAGATTAATACAAATCTTCCGAATAATTTTATCATATCCGCGTTTGCGCCGGCGTACTCTATAATCAGATCATCTTCAATAGGAATTTCGCTTCTGATAAGATTTTCTACAAGTTCCTGTATAAGGTTTGTTTTTACGCCCGGTCTCGCTCCCGCCGTTACGTGAATAACTCGGCTTTGATTTTCACGGTTGATGGTTAAAGGTCCCGTTCCCTGTTCGTAATGAACAAAACTGGAAAGAGGAACCCTGCCCGACATCTGGCTGTTTATAAAAATTTGATCAAGAGAGGGCAGTGTGTTACGATCCGCTTCCGCAAGTATTAAAATTACATCGTAATCTTTGCCGCCCGACTTATATCTTGTCGCCGTAATGCCGTCAACCGCGGCTTTTATTTCATTGCCTACCGTGTAAGTGTTTAACCCAAGCGCGTACATTTTTTCGCGATCAAGAATAATTTCGTACTGCGGTAATCCGTCCTTTAAATCGACCTGCGGCTCCGTAACATAATCGGAAAGCCTTTCTTTTAACAGGGCGGAAATTCTCTCTCCGACAGCCTTGCCTTTTGCCAGATTGTCCGTTCTTAAAACAATGTCTACCGAGTTGCCGCCGCCCATCATTCCGCCGCGCATACCTCCGCTGAAATAAAAGATTACGCCCGGAAACTGATTAAAGTAAGGTCGTAAAATATCTTTTATTTGATTGGCAGTCTCTGTTCTTTCCTTGTATTTTTTCAAATTGATACGCAAAGATCCGCTGTTGCTGTTGTTGCTCATGCCCATCATTCCGCCGCCGCCCGCGTTTAGGATTATTCTTTCGTAACTTTTAACTTCTTTTTTTACAATCAGTTCAAGTTGTTTCAAAATAGCTTCCGTTTCAGCAAGAGGCGTACCCATCGGCAGAGTCGCCGATATATTTACGTTGTCCTCTTCTTGTTGAGGCATAAATTCCCAGCCGATTATCGGAATTAACACCATGCTTCCCGCAAATAACACAAGCAGGAAAACAATAACAATCAGTTTATGTTTAAGCACCTTTCTTACCGCATTACGGTATTTATTCTCCAGCCATATAAAAAATTGTTCAAACTTAGCGTCAATTCCGGCTAACATGCCTTTCAGCGGTTTTTGTTTTCGCGTAACAAGGGGCAGATAATGGCTTGATAGTATCGGGACAAGGAAAACAGCGGTAAAAAGCGAGATGCCAAGGGATATAACAACCGTAAACGCAAGACCGGCAAAAAGCTCGCCGGGCATTTCCAAAAGCCCCTTGAACATTACAAGCGGAGCGAAAACGCAAATGGTGGTAATTGTAGAGGCGGTTATCGCGACAATCATTTCCGAAGAACCGATTACAGCGGCGGTTTTTAACTTTGCGCCTTTTTCCCTGTAATGGTAAATGTTTTCCAGAATAACGATAGAGTTGTCAACTAACATACCTATTCCAAGAACAAGNCCCGCCATTGTCATAAGGTTGAGGGTAAGATGGAAAAAGTACATTATCATCATTGTGATAATAACCGATACGGGTATGCTTATTCCGATGATTATCGTGGGTTTTGCGGAACGCAGGAAGATAAAAAGTATCAATACCGCCAGCAAGGCTCCGCTGAACGCGCTTGACGTTACCTGATTAAGAGAATTTTGCACCATATCCGTAGTGTTAAAAATTTCCGTTATTTTTATATCAGGCGGAAGCTGTTTGCCTATGGTTATCAGTCTTGCGCGTAAATCTTTCGCCGTTTGCACGGAGTTTTTACCGCTCTGTTTTTGTACCATCAGCATTACAGCCGACTGACCGTTTACATAGACCGTACTGGTTTCATCTCGGTAATCGCTGTATACGCTGGCAAGGTCGCGCAGGTAAATCTTTTTAGGCAGTTCCACTTGTCCGCCTGAATAACCTCCGCCCTTGTATGAAATGACAGTGTTGCTTATTTCGTCTAACGATGTATATTCGCCCATTGTTGTAAGAATGTAAGAAAGCCCGCCTTCCGTGATGGTTCCGGCGGCTGTTTGCATGTTTTGCGCGGCGAGCATCTGCTGTATTTGCGTTATTGTAAGTCCGTAAGCTTCAAGGCGAGTCTGCGGAATTTCCACGCGGATAATTTTTTCCCTGCCGCCGTTTACGGAAGCTGTCGCTACGCCGGGCGTTTGCTCAATGCGAGGGACTATTGTGTCTTCCGAGATTTCGCGTAATTCTTCCGGCGTGCGTTTGTCCGACGTAACCATAAGCCCCATGATCGGGATCATGGCGGGATCAAACTTGAAGATCATCGGCGTTTGCGCGCCGGTGGGCATATAGTTTCTGATACGTTCAAGCAAGTCTCGGATTGAGTTTGCCGCGTCAGACATATCTATTCCGTAGGTAAAGTTCATAATTACTATACTTGAACCTTTACTGGATATAGAAGTTAATTTTTCAAGCCCGGACGCGCTGGAAAGAACCGCTTCCAAAGGACGGGTAATAGAACGTTCAACTTCTTCAGGTCCTGCTCCTGTATAGGTAGTAAACACCGCCATAATGGGGGGATTTATTTCAGGGTACAGATCGATTGGCAGGTTTACCATTGCGAAAAAACCAAGACCGATAAGCAGGGCAAAAATTATTAAGAATGTAGTCGGTCGTGATACGACAGTTTTTACCATGCTCATATTTATTCTCCCAACGGCGCAAGACGCTCAATGATATTTACCCTTGAACCGTCGTCTAACAAAGTCTGCCCTCTGATTACTATTTCATCGGAAGGTTCCAATCCCTTTGAATTTCCATTACGTTGTCAATTAAAATACCCGGCGCGATAACTCTTTTCTTTACAATATCGTTGTTTTGTTCGTCTTTCGCAATTACATAAACAAACTGTTCCCCAAAACGATTGATAACAGCCGCCGCGGGAATTTTTACAATGTTGTCTTTTCGTTCCGTAATAACGCGCACCTTCGCGAACATTCCCGCTTTTAACTTGGAACTGTTATCCCTGACATTGACGCGTATTTCCATTGTGCGCGACGCCAAATCGACAGTGGGAGATATTTCGCTTATGCTCCCGCGGAATATTTCGCCGGGCCACGCGTCGAGCGTAATTTCGCAGGGTTGATTCATCGCAATTCTGGAAATAAATCTTTCCGCTATACTTAACTTTATTTCAAGCGCGCCGCCGCCCGCTATCCGCGCTAGAGGAACCGCCTGACTTACTGTCATTCCCACTTGAGCGGGAATAGCGACAATAGTTCCGCTGATTGGCGCAACCGCTATGTTATGACGGAATGTCATTCCCGGACGGGAAGGATCGACGGACGCTATTTGACTGCCCTTGCTTACCCTTTGCCCGACAGAGATAAAAATATCCGTTATTTTTCCGGCGGCTTCGGGATAAACGTCGATTGTAGAACCGGCTATAATATCGCCTGAAAATGTTATGTAATTCTGAATTTGTCCTTTTACCGTTAATGTGGTATTAACGGCGAACACCGGCACTTCTTTCGGTTTATCCGCCGCTTTTTTCCCTTTGCTTTTACAGCCGCCCAATACGAACAGCGCCGGTATCAATAAAACAGAATTACGCTGAAGATTTTGTTTGCTTTCATTATTTGCTCCTTCCTGATAGAGTTCCAAACGGAACTCCTAATGAATATTCAAGATCAATAAGACCATTAAGATAATTAAATTGCTGTTCAAGCAGTTGAACCCTTGCTTGACGCAGGGATTGTTCCGCGTTTTGAACCTGGAAATAATCCTGCAAGCCCGCCCTGTACGCCTCTTCCGTTAGGCGATACGATTGCTCCGCAAGACCGACTGTCTCCTCTTGCGCCTTTGTGTTTTTTCGTGTTTTTTCAAGCGCAAGCACGGTGTTGTACACTTCTATTTCCGTTCCGTTTACCAACTGCGCAAGACCGATAGTAGCGGTTTTAATCTGATCGTCAAGATTTTTTATACCTTGAAAATCCGTACTAAAAGGAATTAAACTGTGCAGGCGCAAAGCGAGGGTAAGAGAAAAAGAGCCTGATTTTTTCCAGTCGTCGCTTGAATCGAACCATGAATCTTTCCACGGGTCTTTTATGAACGCCGAGGTAGAATTCCAGCCTAAAGTTAAACTCGGGGTAAGGGCGTAAATTTGAGCCCTTCGCGCGCTTTGCAGCATCATTATCGTGTTTCTTAATTCTCTGATATCCGGTTTTTCTTTTGACGCTTTGGAAATTGTATCAACAACATCAAGAGACACAACGCCGATATTTTCAGATAACGGCTCAAGTTCAAAATTGGTATCGTAATTTAAACCCAGAAACATGGCAAACTGCGCCAGAGAAAGTTTCATGCCGTTTTCCACCTGATCAATAACAGGACGCATATTTTCTCTCGCTACCCTCGCTTGAAGCAGAGTTAATTCAGGCGCAAGACCGGCGTTGTAATTTGCCTGCGCCATTTGCACCTGACGCTCTACGTTAGCATAACTTCCGCGCATAAGAGCGATATTTTCTTGTAATAAAAGAATATTGTGGTACGCTTTTCGCACATCACGTTCCAACTGCAGTTTGGCTTTATCGTAATTTAAAAGCCCGCCCTCGTAGTCGATACGAAGCCGCTTCATGTTCTCAAACATTGCCGCGCTGATAGTAAGAGACATTTGAATATTACCGACAATGTGCCATTGAGAGGGCTCAATAGGATCGCTTATAAAAAATCCTCCTAATGGGACAAGAGTGCCTGGGATTCCTTTTAAATTATATGGCATTCCCGCTCCTGCCGGAACAGGGAATGTAATGATTGTTGGATCGCTTTTTTCATTATCTCTGGATAAAATTCCCGCTACCGTCACATTGGGAATAAATTGATTCCATGACAGATCGGACGCGCGTTTTTTTGTCGATAAACTTGTGCGCGAAGATTCAAGACTCAGGTTGTTTTTAATCGCAAGATTAACAGCCTCGTTAAGAGATACCCGCACAGGCGCTTTTTCCGCCGTCTCCTGCGCTTGTAAACTTACGCATAACAACAGGAGCATTGCCAGACAGAGCGGATACTTTGCTCCGCCTGCATACCGTTTTTTTCTCATTGTGTAAAACCTCCAAGCCCTTGAGTAATAAATTTATATAACAATCT
>JGI20171J14444_1000516_pt1 | contig 10525 bp, 10 predicted proteins | sample TergutNc150P4_FD_14444 | JGI IMG/M metagenome (IMG submission 14444) | reverse complement strand
TCGCAGAGGACAGGCATTGCGTACCCACGAAGAACATGTCCGAGCAATGGGTCGTTCCTCACGAGGTGTAACAGGCATGAAGTTGGCAAAAGGCGATGAACTAACAGGAATGTTGAGGGTCGATGACAAAGAAAAAATGCTGATCCTTTCCGAATACGGCTACGGCAAACGCATCGAATTCACGGAATTTACTCCGCACGGAAGAGGCACCGGCGGACAGAAAATCTACACAGTAGCCGAAAAAACAGGTGAAATTGTCGGCTGCGTAACAGTGCTTGATAACGAAGATATAATGTGTATAACAAGCCAAGGCAAGTCGATAAAGTTGAAAGTAAACGATATCCGCATAATGGGACGAGCTGCCCAAGGCGTACGCATATTAAGCATCGATAAGCCCGATTTCGTAATCGGCGTAGACAGAATAGTGAAAGAAGACGAAGCCGCAGACAAAGTTTCGGAGAAAGCCGAGTAAGGTAGAAAAAAAATTGATATGGGGATATTATTAGGTAAGGGGAAAAACATGAAAAAGCAGATTTTATTTTTATTAATTGTAGCTTTATTGATTGGCTGTAAAAGCACAGGCGGCAGTATATCGTCATTCAAGGACGTTATAGGAAAAGAATTAAAACTGGTTGAAGTTCAAATTGACAGCACGCCGTTTAACAGAATTGTTATATACGACAGAGCGGATTTGAAAAAGCACAAACACGATGTTTATACTTTGAACTTTACCAACGATACAATCAGCGGAACAGCTGCGCCCAATAAGTACTCCGCCCCGTACACCGCAGGAGACAATAACACCCTTACAATAAACCTAATCCGCTCAACCCTAATGGCTCCAATAGTTCAGCCCGAAAAACTGCAAGAAAACGATTTTTATAACTATATGCAAAAAGTAGAACGCTGGAGCGCAGAAAAGGGCAAATTGATCCTTCACTCAAAGACCGAAAGCGGCATAGCCGTAAGACTGATATTCGCCCTCTAACCCAAATGTTTCACGTGAAACATTGAAAAAGCGCTCCCTAGGGAGCGCCTTTTTTTCGGTCGCTGAGCCTGTCGAAGCGACCAGTTTACGAATAATCCCTATTCTTAGCCCTCTCCGCCTTTTTCGCCCCCTGCTTCTTCTTAGCCTCAAGCCGTCTCTCCCTAGCTGCCTTGCTTGGCTTTGTAGGCTGCCGCTTCTTAGGCAATCTAGCCGCTGAGGCAATTAGGGCTTCCATGCGAAAATACGCTCTTTCAAGGTTTATCCGCTGTGACCGCTCTTCCTCCGAAGCGATCACAATTTCGCTCTCATTCGTGATTTTATTCGCCAATACCAATTTGACCCGCTCTAGTTCCGCCTCTGAAAGCCCGTCTAATTTCCCAACTTGCAGATGCAGAGTAACTTTTGTATTAACCTTGTTTACATTCTGCCCGCCCGGTCCGCCCGAGCGAGAAAAGGCGGCTTCGGCAAAAGAGTGAATGGACTGGTGCAAAAGTGCGGCGTTCATTTTTATTGAAATAATTCGGGGATTTCTTTTTGAAGAAAACTCTTGATAGTTTTAGTATGCGCAAGGACAAGACGCATATCTTCTTCGGAAAGGTCTACTCCCCTATCATAACGGGGTTGTGATGAAAAATAGTTAATTGTTGTACAAAGGGAAGATATACTCGAAAATGAAGAACGGTATTTTTCAGCGGTTTTACAAAGTCTATCCAAATCATGAATATAAGGAGGATCTTCCCCTAAAATGACAAGAACCCCTTTTAAGTACTTTTCAACTGCCTGCTGGCAATGAAAAGCGATGATTTCAGAAGGAACCGGCTTCATAGTTGCAGCCAAGTAATCGGCGACAGTTATATCTCGTTCTGCGAGTACTCGCCAGTCTTCCGGCGTGTTTGTTTGTTTAGCCATAAATTCGTATTCCGTCTCGAGTTACAATTCTTTCCAAAGTTATATCGTTCAAACGATTGCTAAAGTCCCTTTTATTTTTTGCCACAATATCGACGGGCATGGATTTTTCTCGGGCAATGGCAAAAGAAATTTGCAGACCTGCGTCGAGGTCTCGCATGGGAAGTCCGTCTTTCAATACCACGTACAAGTCCAAATCGGAGTATTTATGAGGTTTTCCGTAGGCGTAAGAGCCAAAAAGATAAATTTGCTCTACAGGGATAGCTTTTACAATGAGGTCTTTAAGTTTGTCCAATTCCGCCTGAATCGCTTCGTCCATAATTAAAGTATTACACAATTTAGGCGGAAAATACAGAGTTTTCTTTAAGATTTAATTAACCGCCAAAGTTTCTTTGCGAGTCCGATTTTGCCAAAGAGGAGCAAATAAAGCAGTCCCAAGAGCAGAAGTATGGGAATACCGTAAATTACAATGCCGAGCAAAACCATCGCTACTGTGGACAGGAATCCGCCGAAGCTGCCGAAAAGCTGTTTAATCCGCTCTCCGAAAGTTAAGCCTCGGTTTGGTGAGGAAATTACGGGTCCAAGCAGACTAAGGTCAACTGTGGCGTAGTCTACCCTATTGGCAAGGTTACGCAGTTGTATTCCTGTCCCCTCGATATCATATTGAAGTTCCGATAAACGGGCTTCCACCGAAAGGATTTCTTCGATAGTTTTTGCCTTTCCAAGATAGGATTGAAAAGTTTTTAAAAGCTCTTTTTTTGTGGCAAGCCGCCCTTCAAGGTCGTAATAGCGGAGAGTTACATCTTCCGTGCTTTCATAGCGGTTTATAAGCCTTCCCATAGTGCCTGTTTCGGCGAGAAAAATATCGTAATAATTTGCGGGAACCCGCAGGGAATAATAGCGTGAGTTTTCCTCGATATTTGTCGATGCCGCATAAGAGTCATACTTTTTCAACAAAGCGGTAACAGCGTCATCGGCGGCGGACAGATTTTCCACCCTGATACTTACATTTGCTCGCTTAATCAGTTTGCGTTCCACGTCGGGAATATTCGCCGATAGTGAGTCGGCTTCCCCCGCTACTTCGTCTCTGGCAAACTGAGCCTCCTCAACGGCTGCCGTTGATCTTGCCATTTTCTGAGAGGCATCATTATAGGCAACGCTTTGAGGCGCCCTTGTTCGACCATAATCCGCTAATCCTCCCACCTCCACCTCCGGGCGATTTTTCCTGCAACCGGCTGTAAACAAGATTACTACGGTTAATGTCAATAAAATTAATTTTCTTTTCATAAGGTTATTATAACACTTTAGTAGAATAAAATCTGAAGTTAACTACAGCGCTATTTAGTTTTTTTATTTTTAATTTGCTTAATGTAATCCTGTTGAATGTTATTTAAGGTTTCGCCAAAAGATCGATAAATATCGGCTGTATATTTTTCCAGAATATTTTCAGCGCTATCGGGAATAATAGTTTCAGGTTTTAATAATTCGTAGGTTTCAATATTTAGTGCGTCCGCTATTTTTATCAAAGTAGCCGGAGAACCCCATTTTTTACCGTTTTCAATATCGCTCAGGAAAGGTATGGATATATTTACCTTTTCTGCAAACTCAGCTTGGGATAAATTCCGATAACTTCTAAATCGTTTGATATTTTGGCTCAAAATATCCCTTAAATCCTTTTCAGTCATTAATTATCCTCTTTTTACAATGCTATTTAACGGCTGTAAAGAAGAACCAGAGCCACTCCCAGTTTTGCAAAAGACATACTTGGTAAGGGGAGGAGGTAAAACCGTTGGTGGTGGAACTTTTGAACAAGGAGTTTTTGTTTCTCCAAATGGCGCATTAGTACCTTATCTTATTGAAGATGGACGAGATACAGGTACTATTTCTGAAGTAGAGAGTTTGCTAAGATCATGTAATTTTGATCAAAGCTGGATTCAAGCAGTAAAAAACAATTTAAATAAAAATAAGTCTGCTTTTGTATTTTATACAAATACAAGCAGTTATTACAGGTGGATTTGGATAACTGAGAATTAGTGGCGGTTATATTGTTATAGAAAAATATACCCCAAACCCCTTGACATATACGATAATATATCGTATACTTTATCGTATGAAGGTAACTGCAATAATAGCTGATAGGCTAATCAATGATGTAAAGGCATATTCTCGAAGTTCTACAATAACTGAAGCGATAACTGTTGCTTTAAAAGATTGGCTGGAGCTTTATAATATCAAAGAATTAAATAAAAAAATTAGTCAAAATCCAATTATCATTAATAACGGAAATCAAATTAGGGAATTAAATCGGTCTGTATGATAATCCTTGATACCTCTGTTTGGATAGAATACTTAAAAAACAATCAGGCTTTTTTTCCCAAAATAAGGAAGCTATTGGAAAGTAAAGAAGTATTAGCGTTGGAATGTGTTTTTGGCGAATTATTGCAAGGGATAAAGACCGAAACTGAAAGAGAAATAATTATAGATTATTGGACGAATTTGCCAAAAGAGTATTATGTAGACATTATCATACAGGCGGGGGAATATTCCGCAAAGAACAAATTATTGGATCATGGCGTAGGTTTATTCGACTCGATAATATTAATGCATGGGATAATCAGTAATTCAAAAATATGGACTTTAGACAATAAATTATTAAAAGTAATACCGGAAGAATTAAGATATATAGACCGCCCAAACTTATAATATATGGCTTGATAAAATAAAAATGGCTATATATTATTAAATATTGGAGAAAACATGAAAAAAATATTTGTTTTATTATTTATCGCCTGTTCTATGGTTTGCTATTCACAAACCTGGACTGAAAGATTTAACAAATTTGATAATGAATATACTGTAATCACTAAAGAACAATATCAAAATTTATTGCAGGAAAATGAAGGAAAATATACATATTGCGCCCTAAGTTTTGTTGATGTTTCAGATAAAAATAATTCCTCTGAGGTTCTTTCCGGAACCCGCCCGAAATTAGACGGATATTATTATCTGATTTTAAAGAGCAAACCCCGCCTTGATAAAACAAATGAATCCGAAAGAAATAAAATGAACCTTATATTGTCGTCGTTAATCTACGGACATACAAATACAGGAGAAATGCGGCTTGATTTCGGCAGTTCAATATTTATGCAGGATATTATTGGCGCTATTAATATAAAAACGCTGGAGAAGTCTTATTCGGAGAAATATAATCAATATATATTTTGGGTTAATAAATTCGAGAAAGGAAAAGAAAACGAAAAATTAAATGTGGAGTCGAAAACAAAGGGAATAGCGGGAGCGGGAGCAAGGACAGAGACAAAAAAAACCGGCGAAACGAAAAAATCCGAGGCGTCGGGATATATCAATATAACGATACCGACAGCCGATGTATTCCCAAAATTTGACAGCCTTAAATATGATGAACTTGAGACGAAATTGGCTCGTTCTTTGGTTTACGATAAAAACCCTTATACCTACAGTAAATATTGGGGACGCCGTGATTATATTTTAACCGGATACCCTGACCATAAATCCAACACAATATTCAAATTTCTACAGTCAGGCAAAAATAAGGATAATAGCCAATTAATGAGCTTATCGTATTATTATAATTTAACTAAATTAAACATAAACGATAAACAGGACTTTTTGGCATATACGGTTGATCTGCTGAATAAAACATATAATGTCAACGCAAAATATATAGATAATGAATGGTATTCTTGGGGCGATGTACTCTATTGGGGCGTATATTTAAGGCTTATAAATATTGCGGGGCATGATTTTCTTGAAGTTAAGGTTTCACTGCATAGTATAAAATAAGTTTATTTTTTCTCTACAGGTTCTTAATTTACTATACAAATACTCTTTTTTTTACTATAATATGACAAAAGGAGGGGGCATGAGAAAGTTTCAAATAAGGCTCGATAAGCTGGAGAAAAAATCGGCAAGTTGGGCGAAAAATCGGAAAGTTCTCATGGAGTTCCACATAAACCGTGATGTCCGTAAGGAGTATGACCTAAAGGACAGCCTTTTCGCCCTTACCGGAAATGTGGTTCTTGCCGACCTGAAGCAAACTCGTGAGCTGGCGGCAAAGTTCAACGCAAAGCAAGACCCCGCCCACCCCGAGCGTTATATAAAAGCCGGTCATCTTTATGCGATGGGGCTAATCGACGAAATCCTTCACTTTGTAGTCGCTCTTTACCGCGAAGAAGTTCAAGGCGATGTGTTTGAACTTGCGCTGGACAGACTGGATACCAACCTGGGCGAAAAGCAGACAACTGGTCTTTTAAAAACTTTTTCCGATCAATTCCCTCCCCGACCTGTTTATAAAGGCGAGAAAAAAATTGATGATTATTTAAAAGGCAAGGAAAAAGGCGAAAGCTGCCGCGCCCTCTCTATCGAAGAAACAATGCTGCTTTCTATAGCGAATCTTAACCCGGCTTTCAGACCCTTCAAATTTTTATTTGACGATAAAGACCTTTCTAAAAAAACTGTCTATCCTGTCGCTATCGAAGAATTAAAAGCGCACTTAAAAGAAATGCCCGTCTTCGGTCCCGACGGAATGAACCTTTGGGATTTCCTTCGCTCCCCTGCCGTCGCTTTTCCCGATTCCCTTTTTGCTCAGCTTGAATACATGCGGAAACATTGGGGGCTTCTCATTTCCAAATTCATGGCTCGTCTGCTCATGGCTCTCGACGTAATAAACGAGGAAGAAAAACCCAGTTTCTTCGGACCGGGACCGAGCGAGGTTTTAACTTTTGCCGGTCTTGATGAATACGAAAAATTCAGTCCCGATCAGGACTGGATGCCCAAGACGGTACTGATTGCGAAAAGCACGCTTGTCTGGCTTTTTCAGATGTCGCAAAAATACGGAAGAAACATCAACCGCCTTGATCAAATTCCCAATGAGGAACTTGACGAGTTGGCAAGGAGAGGTTTTACGGGGCTGTGGCTAATCGGTCTTTGGGAACGAAGCCAGGCAAGCAAGACGATAAAACAATGGACAGGCAATCCCGAAGCGGCGGCGTCCGCCTACAGTTTGAACGATTACGATATTGCCGGAGAACTCGGCGGCTGGGGCGCTCTCACCAATTTGCGTGAACGCTGTATGCAAAGAGGAATCCGCCTCGGTTCCGACATGGTTCCAAACCACACAGGCATCGACAGCAAATGGATGATTGAACACCCCGATCGTTTTCTGCAACTGCCCTACCCTCCTTTCCCGACATACAATTACAACTGCGGCAACCTTTCCGGACGTGACGACATAACCGTTCAAATTGAAGAACATTATTTTTCACGCAGCGACGCTGCGGTCGTTTTTAAACGAATCGACAACCGCACAGGAAACACACGCTACATCTACCACGGCAACGACGGCACTTCAATGCCGTGGAACGATACAGCGCAGATTGACTTCCTAAACCCTGAAGCGAGGGAAGCGGTAATTCGCACAATTATCGGCGTGTGTCAGCAGTTCTCTATCGTGCGCTTTGACGCCGCCATGACGCTCGCAAAACGGCACATTCAGAGGCTCTGGTTCCCACCACCCGGAAGCGGCGGAGCAATCGCAAGCCGCGCAGAGCATTCAATCACTACCGAAGAATTTAACCGCCGTATACCAAATGAATTCTGGCGTGAGGTAGTTGATCGCTGCGCGACGGAAGCGCCGAACACATTGCTTCTTGCCGAAGCTTTTTGGATGATGGAAGGCTATTTTGTCCGCACGCTTGGAATGCACCGTGTCTACAACTCGGCATTTATGAACATGCTCAAAAACGAGGAAAATGCGAAGTATCGAGCGACAATTAAAAACACGATGGAATTCGATCCTGAAATTTTAAAACGCTTTGTCAATTTTATGAACAACCCCGACGAAGAGACGGCGGTCGCTCAATTCGGTAAGGGCGATAAATATTTCGGTATCTGCACACTGCTTGTAACAATGCCCGGTTTGCCCATGTTCGGACACGGACAGATTGAAGGCTTTGAAGAAAAATACGGAATGGAATACCGCCGTTCATATCGGGATGAAATTCCCGACGGCTACATGGTAGACCGCCACGAACGTGAAATTTTCCCGTTGATGAAACGCCGCTCCGTGTTTTCCGGCAGCGCTAACTTTAGGATTTACGATCTTTACTGCAACGGCTCCGTAAACGAAAATGTTTTCGCCTACTCAAACCGCGCATGGATAAACGGTCGTGAGGAAAAAGCGTTAATTTTCTACAACAATTCCTACTATGAAACTTCCGGCTGGATAAAAGTAAGCGATCCCGCCATTCCCTGCGAAGGCGGAACACGAAGGGACAATTTAAGCGAAGCCCTTGCAATCCACGGCGAAAGCCAATACTTCACCCTGCTGCGCGAACAAAAATCAAACCTGTGGTTTGTCCGTTCTTCCAAAGCAATTTGCGAAAACGGATTTTTTGTCGGCTTGAAAGGGTACGAAACACAAGTTTTCCTTGACGTTTATGAAGTTGAAGATGACGCAAAAGGCAGATGGGCAAGACTGAACAACGACCTGAACGGCGGCGGAGTCGTCGATCCTTTTGCCGCGATAAAAGATATTTTCCTTGGAGAGCTTTATTATCGCTTCCTGGAAATTTTAAAACCTGAAATTATTATCGAAATGAATGAGTCCCTGAATAAAAAAGACTATGCGGACTCGTTTAAAGAATCTGTCGAGACATTTATTAATACCGCAGCGCATTTTATCGCCGGAGCAAACGGTTCTTACGATGAATGGACAGCGAAAGATAAAGCCGGTAACAAGATTAAATTTACAGCGGTTAAAACCGCCGCGATTGAGGAAGAATTTAAAGCCTTCATAAACAGATTGAAAAAACTCAAAGACGCGCTGACGGCATCGGCTCCTAAGTCGGCAAGCGACAAAGCTAAATCGCCCCTCTTTGCCCGTATCACGGAATGTGATGCAAAAGGACAGCTTCTTTATTCTATCGCGCTCAGCTACGGACTGCTCTCGTTACTGCGCCTGATAATCGGCAAAGAAGCGGACGGAAGCCATGCGGTAAGTCTCGCTTTTGATCACTGGGATCTCGGTCGCAAAATGAGGGATATCTACCGCAGATTCGGCGCGACAGACGCGCAAGCCTGGCGGATAACCGACATTGCGAGAGCGGTACTGAGCCGCACCGGATTAAATGGTTCGTCAAGCAAAGCCGCGCCGATCCGCAAAGAAGCGGTAAAATTTGAAGCCGCCGATTTTGCCGCCCTTATTATTGAAGAAAATTATCGAAGCGAAGACTTTAGGCGCATATTGGGAATAAACATTTTTAACGATGTCGCATGGTTTAACAAAGAGGGCTTTGAAGACGCCCTATTCTACTCGTCCGTATTCTTCATGGTAGAAAGCGACATCATTGTAAAAAGCCCGATTGACGAACGAATCGACCGCATTGCCAAAGTCTACGAGGTACTGATAAAAGCCGAAGAAAAATCGGAGTATCGTTTTGGCAACCTCATTGACATTTTGACATCGAAACCCTCAAAAGCCAAAAAACTTGCAGCCGGAAAAGCAAAGGCAAAAACAGTTGCGAAGAAAGCTGAGCCGAAAGCGAAGGCAAAGATTGCGGCGAAAAAACCTGCGCCAAAAGCGAAGACTAAGACTGCGGCGAAGAAGGTTGCACCGAAAGCGAAGGTGAAGACCGCGGCGAAGAAGGTTGCGCCGAAAGTGAAGGCAAAACCTGCGGCGAAAAAAGTTGCGCCGAAAGCGAAGGCAAAGACTGCGGCGAAGAAAGTTGCGCCGAAAGCGAAAGCGAAGACTGGTAAAAAGAAAAAATAGCGTTTATAATAGAGAAAACAGACAAACAATTTCGCAAGATGATCCCGAGCTTGATTTATTTGTTGCAATAATTTATTGGGCAGTTTGGTCATTTTCCATGGTGCCAAGCCATTTTTATCAATATCCTTAATTAAAATGAAATGATTTCTAAACATCCCCAAGTTGCGATAACGGAATAAGTTTAGGGCTGTCGTCCTGTCCTTCAATCTTGGCAAGTTCTTCAAGCAGATCCTTGCCTTTGCGGGAAAGTTTTTCGGGGATTTGCACAAAAATTTTGATGTAGAGATTGCCTCTTTGATTACCAATTGGCACGCCTTCGTTGTGGATACGGAGCATTTTTCCGTTCTGAATACCGGCGGGTACTTTTACTTTTATTGTCTTGTTATCAAGCGTTGTAACGTGAATGTCCGCGCCGAGAGCGGCTTGAGTTATCGAAATGGGAACGGCGCAGTAAAGATCAGCGGCTTGGCGTTCAAAATATTCATGCGGTTTTACTCTTATAAAAACGTATAAGTCTCCCGGCGGTCCGCCGTTGGGACCTGCATCGCCCTGTTTGGGAATTACTACGCGCTTGCCGTTTTCTACGCCGGCGGGAATAGTAACCATAATTTTTTGCCGCTTCTTTTGCGTTCCAGCTCCGCCGCAATCGTTACAAGGTTTGTCGATTATGTAACCTTCGCCGCCGCAGTTGTGGCAGGTAGTGGCAACCGAGAAAAATCCCTGACTATGACGCACTTGTCCCGACCCTCGGCAGACGGGGCAAGTCTTTTTGCCGCCGCCTTCCGCAGAGCCTGATCCTTTGCAAGTCGGGCATGGTTCATTGT
>JGI20171J14444_1000513_pt1 | contig 10601 bp, 8 predicted proteins | sample TergutNc150P4_FD_14444 | JGI IMG/M metagenome (IMG submission 14444) | reverse complement strand
CTCTTGGACGTAGATATTACATCCATTAAGAGAAAGAAAGTTACTCTGGACGCAATGGCGAACGTACTCAATGAGTTCCTCCACGGCGTATCCAAAGGCTTCTCTGATGCCGCGTTTGCGTCATTCAGCCGCAGAAGATCAACAGTCCGCGAAGACATCAACCAGTCATTCGCCGCAGTTTCTGAAGAAGAAGAAGCAGCAGCCGCAGCGGCAGTTGCTAAACCCAAACCGGCAGTAATTGCAGCTCCTTCTAAGTCCGCGGGAAAATCCGCGTCCAAGAAAGGTGTTGTTGATTCAAAGTCAAAGGGTAAAAAGTCTTCACGCGGTGGAATTGCAGAACTTTAATTAAGAGAACTGTAAAAGAGCGTATTTTCACAAACGCCTCCGAAGACAAATTCGGAGGCGTTTTTTTGTAAAAAGTATATAAGGAGGATATATGGCGGAAGGAGCTAATTTGGAAATACTTTCTACCCGCACCGGTTTTAACAGTGCGGTTAGACATATAAAGAGAACAATGGATATCGCGTCAAAATCCAATGCGAATCTTGGCGATATTGTTTATGAATTGGACGATGAAGATTTAACAAGCGGTCAAACCGGCTTGCTTTTAAGAATGTTATTGGTCGATAAACTGGGTTATAAATCGGCGTCAACTAATCTTGCATCTGCGGTAAGCGATGTTTCAAGCGTTGTGAAAGAATTTGCAAAATGGAACGGCGTTGATCTTGTAGCCGCTTATTTCCACCCGGAAATGGGGCTTTTAATAGCGAATCCAAAAGTTGCGGAAGAACTTGCGGGTTTTGGTCAGCTTCGTCAGCATGAATTAATGGTAGTATATGCGGGTCTTCAGGGCAAGGAAACAGATGAAAATTGCCAGAAAGCCGCGGAATTGGCTTTAAGGCTTTTTGAAGGTTCCAAAGTTACAGCCCCTCCGTCCCTTACAAAAGGAAGATTTACAGTAAAAAAAGTTTCCAAACCGCAAAAAGCCAGTGAACCGACAGCCGCAACAGTTGCAAAAGGAGTAAGAGCAAAATCATCATCTTCTAAAGGAAAGTCATCGTCTAAACGCGCTTCCGCGGCTCCGGCTCCTGTAAAAAAATCAGCGACTATAGTGCAGAAATCATCGGGAGGTCCGTCAAAAATGACGCCTCGCTATGCGGTTATTGTACAGAATGAGCTTTTCCATAACGGAAACGTTGAGGCATGGAAGAGGATTATCGCAAGTTATAATGCAAAACATGCCAATCTGGAAGTATTTATTTATTACGAAAATGAGAGAATACTTGATATTAACTCGTTGTTTAAATGGGGCAAGGTAAAGCATGGCAGCGCCATTGAATTTGCCGTAGCCGGAAGCGACATTCAAGATGTGGCAAAATTACAGCGTTATCTGGCTCAGGGAGCCAGTCATCAATTTGAAGCGTTTTTGCGCGGACCTGTTAACACCGTGCTTAAATTGTTCTAATATAAGGAAAAGTATATGGATTCAAGAATACATTTTTTCAGCCAAAAAGACGTTATTTCCAGCAAGGTTGCGCCGGAATTACTGGGTATCCGCGGACGGCAGGCAAATGAATTTGCCGAGCTTGGGTTCCCCATTCTTCCGGGAATTATTTTAGATACTGATATTGCATCGGATTTTGACGCAAAGAACAGTAAAAAAGATGTTTTGGAACTTTTGGGAAAATGCGAAAAATTGGTAGGTAAAGGATACGGCGATGAAGAAAATCCCATGTTGATAAAATTGATTATTTCTTCAAACATGGCGATTTCAACTTATCCGGTATTGCACAACTTCGGGCTTGTAAGACCTGTTCTTAAAGGTTTTGAGCAATGGGTTGGCAAAGATTTTGCCGCAAGCGAAGTGCTTTTTATGATCCACGGTATGATGAATATCGAGGAGAAAATCAGAGATCTGGAAGGCAGAACCAAAGAAAGAGACGACATTGCCGAGAAAAACAAACTTATAAAAAGATTGTTAGGTTTTAAAGGACCTTCCAATGAATTGCATAGGGAAGAAGATGAGGCTCCTTTGCCAAAGAAGAAAACCGCGGAAGAATATATGGACGATTACCTTAAATACTTCCCGAGAGGTTTCTTTGACGACGCTGAAACACAGTTAACGATAACCCTCAGCGAAATTTCCAAATTGCTTAAAATGGACGAGCAGAACAATAACGATACAGCCATTGTTATTCAGCCGATGGTATACGGAAATTACGGTAAAAATTCCTGCTCGGGTTATTTCTTTACTCGCAATGTTGTTACGGGCGAAAGGAAAATTCAAGGCAGTTACTTTACCGGAAAATTTAACGAAGTAGGCGAGACAGGGCACGAGATCAATAAAATTGACACGGCTCATCTTAAACAGCTTGAAAAAATAGCTCAGGTTCTTGAAGATAAATTCAAGGAAATTCGCCAGGTTCGCTTTACCGTAGAAAACGAAAAGCTTTGGCTGATAGAACAGAGGCTTGTAGACCAGAAATCCACACAGGCCGATCTTAGACTGCTCCTTGATCTTAATAAGAGAAAACTTATCGATGATGCCGCTGTAGTAAAAGCGATTGATCCGTTAAGACTTAATGAAATTCTTCACCCTGTAATTAATCCTGCCAGCGTTAAAGGCTTTAAATCGTGGAAGGGCGGTATTGCTGGCGCTCCGGGCGCGGCAATAGGACGCGTATACTTCAGCACAGACGCTCTGTTGGAAGCGAAGAAAGCCTCCACACATCAGGGACACGGTGACAATTTTATTCTCTGCGTTGAATCTTCTTTTGCGGAAGACGTAAAAGCAATCGAAGTAAGCGCCGGCGTATTAACAGCCGAGGGCGGATATTCCGCTCACGCGTCTGTAGTAGCGCGCCAGTACGGTAAAGTGTCTCTTGTATCTCCCGAACTGAAAATTAAAGGAACAAAAGCGACGCTAGGCGATTTTAGTTTCTCCGAAGGAAATTACATCACAATCGACGTTCCTTTCTACGGCGAATCAAAAGTTTATTTGGGCGCGGCGGAACTTATCGAACCTGATCCTCAAGGCTCGGGACTCTTGGACTTTATCGATATGTCCAAGAGCTTCCTTAAAGAATTCCATGTCAGATGTAACGCGGATACCCCAAGGGACGCGAAACTTGCTTTGGAATTCGGCGCGGAAGGCGTAGGCTTGTGCCGTACGGAACACATGTTCTTTAAAGCGGATCGCATCAATGTTTTCCGCGACATGTTAATGTCCGATGACAAGAAAGAACGCCAGAAAGTCCTGAATAAACTGCAGATAATGCAGAGGGAAGATTTCTACGGCATCATGAAAGCGATGGCGGGCAAAGAAGTAACAATCCGTCTTTTGGATTCGCCTCTTCACGAATTTATGCCCCATAGCGCCGATGAAGTACAGGGATATATCGACCATGTTACAAAAACCAACGGCAGTAAACCGTCAAAGGCTGATATAATGGTTCGTATTGACTCTCTGCATGAGTTTAACCCCATGCTTGGTCATCGCGGCTGCCGTATCGCCGTCTCTTATCCGGAGATTTACGCGATGCAGGTAAAAGCTATTTTTGAAGCCGCATATAAACTGCGTTCCGAAAAAATAGACGCGCGCCCTGAAATTATGGTCCCGATTGTAATGAACGCCGCGGAGTTAAAACTTATCGCATACGGTAAAAAGATTGAAGGTTCCAACTATTTGGGTATTGTTGACATCGAAGATAACCTTAGGAAAACCTTAAAAGCCAAAGAAGTGGAATATAAAATCGGTACTATGATTGAGCTTCCCGCCGCGGCTCTCGGTGCGGGAGAAATAGCGCGCTACGGACGCTTTTTCAGCTTTGGAACAAACGATCTTACGCAAACAACGCTTGGTATATCAAGAGACGATTTTACCGCGTTTATGCCCGACTACACACTGTTTGACCTTATCAACGGCAACCCGTTCAGCACATTGGATCCGAGGGTAAAAGAGCTTATAGCGCTTGCGACGGATCGCGGTCGTCTTACACGTCCCGATCTTGTCTGCGGTTTGTGCGGCGAGCATGGAGCAAATCCGGCAAACGTGCGCTTCTGCATGGACGCGGGACTTAACTATGTTTCCTGTTCCCCATACTCGGTTCCAATTGCTCTGTTAGCGGTAGCGCAGGCGGAAATAGCAAAATCCGAAGGTAACAAAGATTAACTTAATTTAAAGAGATAACCTGACCCTGAGTGGTCAGGTTAAAGACAAAAAAAAGCCTGATTGACAACTGTCATCAGGCTTTTTTCATGTTGTTTTAGTTCTTATTTATATTCGCCTTCAAAGCCCATATATTTTTTAAGAATATCCGTAACTTTATGCGCGGCCGTTTTAGCGTCATGNTCCGGAACTTTTCTTTGTCTGTTAAGCGATTCTACAAAGAACTCGGCAAGTGATTTATATACTTCCGGATGCTGATAAAATACTACGGCAAAGTTAATTCCTGATGGTTTAAGGATTGTAAAAGAGCCGTAACTTTCGTTGGGTTCTTTTGCTACCATTATCTTTGTTTGATTTTTTGCGATGATAATGTCCAATTCAGCAAAGCGCTTCGGAATTTTCTCGCCTTCCACCCTTGAAACAGGTTCCTGGAATTTAATCTGATATGTGTCCGGTTCAACCAGAATGTACAATTTCTTTCCGCCTGTTACAAACTGTAAGCCTGTTTCCGTTAAAAAGATTTCTTTTACACCGGCATAGGATACAATTTCATAAATTCCGTAATTTGATGTTTCGCTGAAGAATGAAGAAACTATGTATCCATGGGCAAACGGAAGTTTTCCCTGACTGTAAGCGTCAAATAGATTACGATATGGTACATCGCTTGTTTCAACAACAGGTCTTGATGTCGCTTTTGGTACCGCCGGTTTAGCGATTGCTTTAGCGGCAGGTTTCTTCACCGCCGGCTTTTTAGCTGTTGCTTTTTTTGCGGCAGGTTTCTTAGCCGCTGATTTTTTAACCGCAGGTTTTTTCTTGGCTGCCGGTTTTTTAGCTTTTGCTTTTTTTGCAGTTGACTTTTTCGCCGCAGGTTTTTTTGCTGTTGATTTTTTCGCCGCAGGTTTCTTTTTCGCTGCGGGTTTTTTCGCCGCAGGTTTCTTTTTCGCCGCGGGTTTTTTCTTTGCCGCCGGCTTTTTAGCTGTTGCCATTATTTCCTCCTAATTAATATGGTACTCATATTATATGACAATTATAAACCGATTTATATGTATTTATCAACTGTTTTTTTTAGTAAACATACAGTTAAATTCAGTATCCGGCAAAACAGCTGATACCGCAGTTTTCTATTTTGCGCGCGATAGCGTTACGGCGCAGGTGGTTACTATGTCTTCAACAGACGCGCCTCTTGAAAGATCGCTTATCGGTTTCGCAAACCCCTGAAGGAATGGTCCGTATGCTTGAGCTTTGCCAAGACGTTGAACCAGTTTATAACCGATGTTTCCCGAGCCTAAATCGGGGAAAATCAGCGTATTCACCTTACCTCTTACGGGACTTCCCGGCGCTTTTTTATCCAATACACCGGGAACAAGGGCGGCATCCGCCTGTAATTCTCCGTCAAAGACAAACCCGGGTTTTCGATTTTCAAGGATTTTCACAGCTTCTTGTACTTTTGTTACATTATCATGGCTTGCGGAACCTTTTGTTGAAAATGATAAAAGAGCGGCTACAGGTTCTACGTTTAAGAATTCTCGGCAGGATTGAGCGGCACATTCCGTAATATCGGCAAGCTGCTCCGCAAGCGGAGCGGGAATTACAGCGCAATCAGAGAAGATCATTGATCCTTCTTTTCCCCACTGCGGATCCATTCCTGTCATAACAAAACATGAAGAAGCGGTTTTAATACCGGGAGCGGTTCCTATGATGGAAAGTCCCGCGCGTAGTACGTCGCCTGTGGTATTTATCGCTCCGGCTACCGACGCGTCCGCGTCTCCAAGGTGAACCATCATAGCCCCCCAGCGCAACGGATCGATAATATCGATTTTTGCCTGCTCCGGCGTCATACCTTTCTTTTTTCGTAATTCGTAATATTCATTGGCGTATTTGCCTAAGATAGAAACGTCAATTCCGGGGTGAACAAGGGCTATGCCGGTAAGATCGACGCCTTCTTTCATAGCGACTTCCTGTATATCCGCGGTATTTCCCAGCAGTGTAACGCTTGAAGCTAATTTCTCGTCAACTAGAATCCTGGCGGCTCTGATAGTCCGCTCCTCATTACCTTCCGGTAATACAAGCCTTTTTAGCGAGTCTGCCGCTTTTGCCTTCATAACTGATACAAAATCCATGTTTCCTCCTTAAAATAATACCAAATTTATGATAACTCCTTTTCTTAACTTGCGCAAGTCATAATAATTTGTTATAATTTTTTTAAAAACACGGGGGCGTAGGTGACTGAAGTATACAATGATTTTCTGGAAGACTCGGATTTTGACACAATCCTGTCGCCGGATATTGATTTTACGGGGACATTACGTTTTGAGAAACCCTTTCTTATCAGGGGGAAGGTTTCCGGGGAAATTAACGCTTCCGGTTTGCTGGTTATAGATGAAGACGCGGTGGTAAACGCAAATATTCACGCCCTGCGCGTTTTAATCAGGGGGCAGGTAAAAGGCGATGTTACCGCCGTTGAAAAAGTGGAAGTTACAATTTCCGGCAAGCTGTCCGGAAATGTTACTGCTCCCGAAATTTACATGGAAACAGGCTGTATATTCAACGGCAGATGTACAATGGTTGGAAAAAACACATTATGAAAACAAATATTAAATTTTTATTAGCGGGCTTTCTTTTATTACTTACTTTTACTGTTTACGCTCAAGACGACGGTCCCGACGCATTAGCTGAATACCGAGCCGGAAATTTTGAAAGAGCGGTTGTTATTTGCCGCGAAGAATTAGCGGAGAATCCGAATAATCTTGAATCGCACGTTGTTATGTGCTGGTCGTTAATTAGGCTTAACCGTATGGAAGAAGCCATGCGCTATGCGCGCGCCGGCAGAGCTTTATACCGCTTCGATGTAAGAATCACCCAGATTATGGGAGAAATCAGTTATTATCAGGGAAGAAACGACGAGGCGTTGAAGTATTTTCAGGAGTATGCGAGCGCCGCGCCTGAAGGACAGCGCATTGATCAGGTTTATTATTTGATGGGAGAAGTATATATCCGTCAGGGAAAATTCCGTCATGCCGACATCGCCCTTTCGACCGCCGTTCACTGGGTTCCGAATAATGCGGCATGGTGGGTCAGGCTTGCGTATACGCGCGAGAATGCGGGCGATTTATCCAGCGCGATAGAAGCTTATGAACGCGCTCTTTCTCTTAATTCTCAGTTGTCTGACGCCCAGCGCGGCATTGAACGAATCAGGCGGACTATGAGCGCTCAATAGCGCGACAGGTAATGCCGTCCTTTTTAACTTTAACATTAGGCTGTAAACTCAACCAACTGGAAAGCGAGGCGATAACCGACGCTTTTCTTCGCGCGGGTTTTGAACCTGCGGAAAAAACGCCTTCTGTTGTTATTGTTAATACTTGTACCGTAACCTCAAAGGCGGATCAAAAAGCAAGGCGTGTGATAAGAAAAGCTCTGCGTGATTATCCAAAAAGCAGAGTTATTGTTACTGGCTGTTACGCGCAGTTGAACAGCGATGATTTGCTGGAGTTGGACTACGGCAAGAAAAAGCGTCTGTTTGTAATAAAAAAAGACAGTATTATCGATTTACCGAATTATTACAATGGAAAAGATAAAATTGACAGCGTATTGGAAAAATTTGCGCAAAAGGCGCGGGTCAAAGCAGGAGAGAAGGTATTTCAATTTAATCCGCAGACTTTTTCCGACCATACAAGAAGTTTTTTAAAGATTCAGGACGGGTGTAACAATCATTGTACTTATTGCAGAATTCGTCTGGCACGCGGCGCGAGTATCAGCCTTGACGCTGACGAAGTATTGTCGCGTTTGCGGATACTGGAAAAAAGCCACGCGGAAGCAGTACTTACGGGCGTAAATATCAGCCAGTATAGCGATGAAAAAAAAGCGGCTAATCTCGCTAAGCTACTGGAGCATCTTTTAAAAGGGACTGAAAAAATAGCCCTGCGCTTGTCCAGTCTCGCGCCGGACACAATTGACGAGGAGCTTGCCGGTGTTTTATCCGATAAACGGATACGCCCTCATTTTCATTTATCGATTCAGTCGTGCAGTAAAAAAATACTTGAAAAAATGGGACGCTCCTACGGCGGTAAAACCATTGAAGACGCTGTTTCCCTTTTGCGGCGCGCGAAGATCGATCCGTTCCTTGCCTGCGATATTATCACGGGCTTCCCGGGTGAAACAGAAACAGAATTTAAAGAAACTTTTGAAATGTGCAAAAAACTGGATTTTGCGTGGATACATGTTTTTCCGTATTCAAAAAGACCGGGAACTGCCGCATTCTCATTTCCTGAAAGATTACATGAAACCGAGGTTACAAGGCGGGTAGGGCTTTTCATGGATTTGGCACAGCGAGGCAAGGCGGACTATGTTAGGCGCTGGCTCGGCAAAGAGGTTGACGTGCTGGTGGAAAAAGGCGGCGGAAAATTGTGCCGAGGAGTTTCGGAAAACTACCTGAAAACGGTAATTCTTTGCAAAGGGAACCCCCCGCCGTGCGGAGAAGTTTTAAGGTGCAAATTATTGGAAAAACCCGAAGCGGAAAAAACTGAAGATTATGACGCTATAGTTGCTTTTGGAGGTAAGGGAATTCGAATCCCTGACTTCTAGCTTGCAAAGCTAGCGCTCTAACCAGCTGAGCTATACCCCCTGCTTTTAACCAATTATTCCCAATTTTCAATACATTGTCAACAAACAGGGCAAACCGCAGTTAAAGGGTATTTCTATCAATAAAAAAGGCTGTAAATTCTTCAAAATTAAAAGCGGATTTTATGTTTTTTTTTACTAAACATTGAAAAACATAAATGTATATACTAAAATATATGTAATGAGGCAAATAATAAAGAAAACAGCATGCGTTTTGGCACTACTTTTTTGCTCTTTTTCAGTGGTTTACGCGGCAAATTCTAAGAATATTACACTCTCTATCCAAGGGTCAGGGCAGCAGGCTTTTGTCCAGGGGTTTAAAGATGCTCTTATTATAGAAGCAAAGGCGGCGGGCTACGATGTTACCGAAAATACCAGTGCGGCTAAATATAATATCAAATTTACGGTCGAATTTGACCAAAGTACGCAAAAATCCAAGTTTGTCGTAAGTCTTGTAAGGATTTCGGACTCTTATGTAATCGTTTCTATGGAATATTTATTCTCCGATGAAGAAGAAATGCTGCTTTACAGCCAATTGGTCTTTTTTATGCTCATGGCTAACCTTCCTGACAATGAAGTTGCGGCTTCCGAGCCTGTGGACGACAACTGGCGGGATAAATGGCTGTATATCAGCCCTTATTATAATTATTCAATAATGCTTTTAGCTTTAAGAAGCGAAGGTTTGCATGCCGGAGTCGGTGTTTATAACGAGACTCTTACGGTTATAAATCCGCAAGATAATAAAATTATTTCCATGCCGGCGGGACTTGGTTTAGGGCTTGAATTTCAATTTCTTAACTTTATGAGTATTGAACCGGGCGTTCAAATATCACAGGACGAGGTAGTATCGGACCATTTAATGTACAATTTGCTCCTTTCTTTGGAACTTAAATTCCCGTTAAAATTTTTTAGAAATGTTGTATTTGAGCCATACGGAATTGTCGCATATCCTAAGCGCTTTCCTAAGGATTTGGAAATTTTTGCCGATTATCCAAAATATGTTTTCGGCGGCGGAATGCAAATAGCCGTAAAAGTAGGTAAAGGCGGCGCGTTGTTTTTTGACGTAAGCTATATGTATTACGGCGATACCCCCATAAAAAATCCTTATGGCGAATATACTCCAAACCCACCGGAGATACATTATGACCATGCTGTTCTTGGATTTAGCGTCGGCTATAAATTCGGATTTTTAAACAGGAAACCCTGACCTCAAAAAATACTATAGCCTAAAATTCTATATAAATTTATTTGTATTTTTAGCGGTAGGCTTACAATTTTTTTCTTCCTGATGTATAGTTATTATTAGGTTAAAAGTGAATTTTATAATTCGGTATATTCTTAAACGGCTCCTCATGCTAGCGCCGGTACTTCTTGTTGTATCTGTTGTTATTTTCTTTCTTATACGCCTTACCCCTTCCGACCCTATCGGTTCTATTACAAGCGGACGGAGAATCAGCGACGATACGCAGGCGGCTCTTACAAGTCAGTATCATTTGGATAAAAGCCTTCCAAGGCAATACCTTATATGGATTGGTAACGCTGTAAGAGGGAATCTGGGGGACAGTTTCAGACACCGCCAGCCTGTCGGCTCCCTGCTTGCGGCAAGGCTTCCCATTACAATTCAACTTGTTTTGATGAGCGCCTTATTCGCTATTCTTTTGGCTGTTCCGGCGGGAATTATAAGCGCTGTTAAACGGCATACGATTATTGACAGGGTTATTTCGGCATTTATGGTTTTTTGCGTATCCTCGCCGGTCTTTTTAAACGCTATTTTATTAATGTTGATTTTTGTTTTAAAGTTAAAACTGTTTCCGGC
>JGI20171J14444_1000511_pt1 | contig 10613 bp, 5 predicted proteins | sample TergutNc150P4_FD_14444 | JGI IMG/M metagenome (IMG submission 14444) | reverse complement strand
GGTATTTTGCCCAGTTGTATGAATAAGAAAGCCAACCGTCCCAAAAGCGGCTTTGTATTTTTTGCAGCATAACATCTATGCCCCATATTATTCCTTCACCGTTAAAATAAGGATTAACTTTAACGTTATCATCTCCTCCTGTTTCCACTACAACATACATTCTGTCAAAAACTTTTTTATAATAACCTTCGATATTTAAAATTAACGATTCGGGGAATTCAAACTTGATGCCCAGAATAGACGTCCAGCTTCGGTTTGGTTTTATTTTATCAAGGTTATATTTTTTCTCGGCTTCAAAGACGGTTCTGTCTACAGATGAAAAATATCCGCTTCCGGCGGATATGCCGATCGAGTTAAATATACCCTTGTTGCGTAAAATATTTAAATCAAGATTTAATCGCGGATTAAACACAGGATCGCTTTTTAGTGTAAAACCGTCTCCCAGTAGCATAAAATGATCCATGCGGACGCCGAATTCCGCGTTAAAGCGGTTCTCATCCGTATTGAATTCTCCCAGCAGATAACCGGAAGTTGTCATAAGTTTATTTTGCGAGTTGGGCTGTTCGGACATCGGTACTTCAACATATAACTCCGATAGATAAGGATAGAAAGAAGGAGGAAGCAAGCCTTTAATATTATTTATTATAGTTTCATCTTTAATATTATCGAATTTGACGCTACGAGATGAATGCTGGTCGCCTTTTGATTTTGAAATGGAAAATAATTCTTGCGCTCCAATAGCGGCAAGAAAATTGTTAGATAATTTCCAGTCATAATCAATACGTCCCTGAACATTATATTTTGAATCAGACTGAACCATGTGCATATCCTGAGAATATTGATAATTATCTTCGGTTAAAGCTAAAGGAAGTTTGTATTTTTTATAAAAATCATCAGTGAATTTTTTATTGTGAATTCTATATTCCATTGTTCCGTCCATGTCTGAATCTTCATATCCCGCGCCTATGATAAATTTTAACAACATATCATTGCGCGGATTCCATGACAAAGATGATGTCAAAAAAGTTTGATAATTAACATAATCAACATCAATAGACGTATCGCTGTTTAATTTTTCCGTTCTGTCCTCGTTTAAGAAAGATACGCCCCCTCCGTCCATTCCAAAAAAGCCTGTTGCCGATATAACCAAATTATCCGTAAAGCGGTAATTTCCGCTGAGTGTCGTCGCTCTGATGTAAGGAGCCGTTCGTATGTAATTAACAGCTTCATATTCGGGAATATATTTAGATAGTTTTTTAGCTCCCCAAATTACAGGATCATAATATGTTATGCGCCCCATAAAAAGAATTCCGCCGTTTCCGCTAAACGGAACGGAAAGATTAAAATTTGCGGCGCTTGTGTTTAAGCCGAGTTCAAATTCAGTTTCAGTAGGGGAGGGCTCCTTTGATGTTATTTCCAGCAGTCCCGAGATTGTATGCCCGTAACGTGCTGAAAATACGCCGTGAGATAACTGTGCGCTTTTAACCATGCGGGGATCAAAAATGGAAAAGCCGCCTCCCCAAAAGTAAGGATTGTTGATATAGAAGCCGTCTAAAACCGCCATCATATCGCCGGGCTGTCCGCCTCTAATACTGGGCGCTGCGTTAAACATCCCTGAGTAACCGACGCCGGGAAGGAGTTTTATCGTACTCATTACGTCTTCGATTACTCCGATTTCCGCGGTTTGGGCTATTTCTTTTTCACCGACAGCGACGCTTCTGCCCGTCTTTGATTCGCTTGTTCCGGGTCTCGGCGCTTCAATTACAAGCTCCCGTCCCTGTAAAAAATCCGAAAGACGCAAATAAACGGTAAATGAATTGCCCGTAACAGGAATTGTTATAGTGCCTGTTTCGTACCCCGGGTATGCGGCGTAAAGTAAAACCTGTCTGTCATCGGGAACCTGAACTTTGGCTTTTCCGTCTTTACCGCAGATATACTCATTTCCGCCCCTTGTGCGTACGGACGCGCCTTCCAGCGGGAGAGCCAAATCTTCGTCGATAACCAATACGGTAATGTCACGACAAAATAGCGGAAGAGTGGCGAGAAAAAATATAATTAAAAGAATATATTTATTTATACTAATCTTCATTTTATCAGCTTAATTTATTATCCGTATTTTGAGAAGCATCTTTCTTTAGTTCCCCGGTTAAAATGATGTCTAATTCCTGAATTATCTCCGTAAGTTCTTCCGCGGAAGAAGACGCTACTCTGGTCGATTGTATAAAATTAGTGAGTCCCTTTGAAATATCGGATATAGCTACACTGATTTGTTCAGTCGAATTTAACTGTTTTTGAGTCGATAATGTGATTGTTTGCGCCTGATTAGCCGTTGTTTCAGCTCCTGAACGAATTTCACGGAAAATATCGTCAAGTTCTTTGATTAGATTATTGCCTTCCCTGATTTTATCCGTACTTTCTTCGCTGGAAATTATCAGTGATGAAGAAGAATTTTGAATTTCCTCCACTTGTTCTCGAATTTGCGTTGTAAGAGAAGCAATGTCGTCCGCAAGACGGTTTACTTCATTTGCCACGACGGCAAAACGCTTGCCGTGTTCTCCGGCGCTTGCGGCTTCCAGTCCGGCGTTAAATGCGATAACTTTTGTTTGATCCGTTATCGTATTAATGCTTTTTACAAAATCGCGTATTTTTAATATCTTGTTTCCAAGGTTTATAATACCGGTAATTACGCCTTCGTTCTTCTTCTTAATATCTTCCAATTGGTTAACATTGTGTTCCAGAACGGAAAACCCGTGAATAACGTCATTTTCCATTCTTGTAGCGATATTCGATACATTTGAAGTTTTTTCGGAAATATCTCCGGCTATTTGGGAGTTCTCTTTTATTGTGCTTTCAATCTCATGAATACTGGCGGCTTGATTATTAGCGTTAACAAAAATTTCTTTAGATGAAAGAAATATATCATCTGTGGAATTTTTAATAATCTTGGCGAGTGAACGGGTTTGCTCCACTGTCGCTAAAGCCGCATCGGCGGCGCTGGCTTGAGACTCTAACATATTTTTAAATAATTTTAGATGACGTTTACATGAAAGACCGGCGGTAATACCCGCTACAATCATCGCAAGAGAACGAAATGATTCGTCATACAAGGGAAAAATAACAGGTAATGTTTTGCCGTTAAACACAAAATAATAAGGTATATCAAGAACATTAGCGTTAGCGATGATGACAATTAAAAAACAGACTCCTGAAAAAATACCTGAAAAAAACGCGCATGGAACACTGTATCTAAAGGAGCCCGCTAAAATAAGCACAATGTAAAAAAGAGCTTCTACGGAAATGAAAGTGACAGGAGCTGATATTTCAGGATATGTACAACCCACCCAAATTGCGCCGCTTATAAATAACGAGTCTAAAATTACGCAAATATACTTAAAATAAGGATGAAGCGTTTCTCTTCTTCTTATATAAAAATATAAAAAACATGAGTAAAGCAATAAACCGCTCGGAAATGAATATGCGCTTAATGGAAAATGCTGAAGTCCGTTCATTGTTCTAAGAAAAGAAACAACGATAATACATAAAATAAAAATCAGGGCAAGGGCAAACCTGAATTTGTTTATCAGTTTTTCTCCGTCGTATTCATCATGGCTGATTTTTTCATTTGTTTCTTTGGCTGTCATAGATATACCTCTCCAATAAGTGAATTAACCGCATTAAGCATATTGTGGTTATTAAATGAATTTTTAATAATATAACTTGACGCGCCAAGCTTAAAAGCGCGTTCTTGTTCTTCTTTATCATCTTTTGACGAAATAACAATAATAGGAATATTTTTAAGAGATTCATCGTTTTTAAGATTCTGAATAAGCGTAAATCCGTCCATAACAGGCATATTTAAATCGGTACAAATTAAATCATAATGTTTTGATCTTGCCGTGTTTAACGCTTCTTCTCCGTCCGCCGCGGTGTCCACATTATATCCTTCAGATAACAGAATTTCTTTTTCAATTTCGCGTGTCGGAAGGGAGTCATCGACAACAAGGACAGATTTTCTGTTTTTGTTCGCTTCATTATAGTTTTTTTTATATTCAGGTATTTTTACCTGTTTTGCCATTTTAATTATCGTGGGAATATGTAAAACGCTTAACATTTCATATTCTTCGTTAAGGACAACACCTGAAAAGACGTTCATGTTTTTCATAAAATTCGGCATTGTTTTAAGAATTACAGATTTCATACTGTAGATATTATTAACAGCGAGCGCCGCTTCGTCTTCATAAGAACGGATAATAACAATAAATATTGAATCTTCATCGTCAACGGAATCATCTTTAATTTGCAAGATTTGATTAAGATAATATAATTTAATAATACGGTCATTATATTTTACTTCAAGCCTGTCGTCTGTTACAATTATCTCGTAGCGTTTTATAAGCATTATGGCTTCGACAAAATTTGCGGGTATAATAAATTTCATTCCTTTACACTCTATTGGAACACCCATAAGAGCCGCTATAGACAACGGAACCATAATTGTAAACTTTGAGCCTTCGCCCTGTATGCTTTCAACTATAATACCGCCTTTTAAGGCTTCTATTGCGTCGCGGACTACGTCCATTCCAACGCCTCTGCCTGAAATATTACTTGTTTTTTCCGATGTTGAAAATCCGCATTGGAAAATAAAATCAATAAGCTCCTCTTTAGAAATGTTAGCCGCCACCGCTTCGTCAATTAATCCTTCTTTTACTATTTTTTTTCTTATTTTTTCTATATCAATACCGCGCCCGTCGTCAGAAATGATAATTTTCATATTGCCGCTTTCCCGCGAACAAATAATTGATAATTTGCCTGTCTCATCTTTTCCGGCGGCAACGCGTTCTTCGGGTGTTTCAATCCCGTGATCAATGGCGTTTCTAACCATGTGTAATAATACTTCAGATATAGCTTCGATAATATTTTTATCTATTTCGTTTTCTTTGCCTTCCAGCGTTAGTTGTACTTTTTTGCCGAGTTCTTGCGCAAGGTCATAAACATAACGGGGGTAACTGTCAAAAATAGTCGATATTGGCAGAGTACGAAGCGAGATCACGCCGTCATAAGCGGTTTTTATGTTGTTACTGGCGTCTATAACATAATCTTTTAAAGATGAATTTAATCTTTCGCATAACCTTTCCAGTTTTTTAAAATTTGCCGCTTGTACGGTATCAACATTTTTTAACTCTTTTAATGATTTTGAAAATTTTCTCATTAAATTGACAATTTCAGCGCTGTTTTGAGAAAGGACTTTTGCGGTTATTTCCATGGTATGCAATGACATGATATTTTTAATAATTTCATCTATTTTATCAATAGAAATACGGATTGTTTCCGTTTTTGAGTCTTTGTACTTTTCTTCTTTAACGTCATGTTTCTCTGATTCAGCGAGTTTTTCCTCTGTTGGCAATGAAAATTCTTTATTATCCGCAAGAAGGAAAAGATTTTTTACATATTCTTCTGTTTCTATATTATCAGTTTTTGAATTTTTTAACTCATTAAAACCGGATTTAAAGAGATCCAAAGAAGAGAGGACAAGTTTTATCGCATTATCAGAGAATGTTATTTTATTATCCCGTATTGCGATAAAAACACTTTCAAGAGAATGGCTTAATTCTTCTATATGTTTAAATTCAAGCATACGAGAAGTGCCTTTTAATGTATGCAGGGCGCGTAACATGGCGACAATACTGTCTTCTATTGAAACGCCGTCTTTAATTTTAAATATATCTGTTTCAACAGCGGATATTATTTCAAGTCCTTCATCAATGTATTGTTTTATAAATTTTTCCCTGTTCATGGGCATTGTTATTCTCCAAAGCCTTTATTTATCGCCTGATATATGATATTTTGCCAACATTTCTTTGAGATCGCTTGACATATTATTTAGTTTACCTACAGTATCCGATGTAGTAGCGGTCGCCGAGACAAATTGATTTACGCCCGAGGATATTTCTTTTAATGCCGTAAAAACATGAGCAACGGCAACTTCCTGTTGTTTACTAAGGTTGAAAATTTGCTGCATACGGACGGCGACGCTTTGAGAAACATCAACTATATTTTCAAAGACTTCTTTTTGTTCAACTATTCTGTTATAACCCGTATCTATAGCGCGAGAGCCGTTATTTGCTTCCGTTAAAAGATTTTGAGCGGCTTGGTTTATATCAGAGATATTTTCTTTTATTTCCGACGCGGATTCAACGACATTATTTGCAAAACGCCGTATTTCGTCGGCTACTGTTGAGAAACGCGAACCGGCTTCGCCCGAAGATGAGGCTTCAAGCGCGGCATTAAACGCTATAAGTTTGGTATGATCCGCTATATTATCTATAATTTTAATTGATTCGTCGATACCGAAAAGCATATCGGTTAGATTTCTGATTATTTCAATAATTTTTACATTTTGATTCCTAATATCGAACATCATGCTTTCATTGGCCTCTCTGATACTTGCTCCGTGGCGGCTAAGTTCCTGTGTTTGAACCGCAAGATTCGCTACTTCCTTGGTTTTTTCCGCAGATTGAGCTGTAAGATTTTTGTTGTTTTCCATGGTATTGACAATTTCAGCGACGCTGGTGGACTGTTTATTTGCGGCAGCCGCCATTTGTCTTGCTGTGGAAGATAGATCAATCATGGCGAGCGAGACCATAGAAGAGTTTTTATTGATTGACGAAAATGTAGATTGTAATTTTGACAGAAAAACACCTAACAAAGTCATAAATTCGCCAAGCTCGTCGGTTGAAATTGATTCTATAACTACGGACAGATCGTTTTCGTTAAGACGCTTAAAGACAACCCCCATGCTGTCCGTGGAGTTACGAATATTAAATGCCGTAATAAAGATAATAAAAAACGCGAACGATGTCGCGAAAATAGCGGCAATAAGTGATAGTATTAAACGCAGACGGTAAGAGGAAATTCTTTCTTTTATAATTGTTTCCAGCCTGCCTGTAGACGCTACTTGCAAACGATATATAGTATTATTTGCGCGGGTTGCCGTTTCAAAAAGAGTTGGAATAACTTGAACATCTATAGAAGGTTCGTTAATAATGTATTCTATGGAATTGGAAAAATAATAGATAGTGTCATAACAGGATTTTAAAAGAATTTCAAAAGATTCAAAGGTACTGATATTTTTATTTCTTATAGTTTTCACGGAATTAAATCTGTTTTGTATTCTAATATTGTCGGAATACATTAATAATTCCAGATTAAGCAATAGCTCTGTTTTTCGTCTTTGAGTAAACGCGCCGTCTTGAATCGTTCTTAGTAAATTTCCTATTAAAACCATTCTGTCCTGCGCTTGAGGAAGTTCTTGAAAAGCAGCGGCGACAAGATAGGCGCCTTCTAAATCTCTATCTGTAATAAGACCTGAAATATCTACAACATAAGTTATTATTTTATTTAATTCCAGCATCATCTGCCCGTATGCCCATAAGAAAGAATCCCTAATTGATGTTTTAGATAATAATTCCCAATTATCAATCAGGGATTGCGGAGATATGTTTGAGACTTCATCATAAAAGTGTTCTTTATTATTATTTTTTAACTCTAAAAGTAATTCCGATATATGTAGTTTTGTATTTTCAATTTCGTCCTGATAACCATCAAAAGAATAATTGACATATATGGGAATACTTTGCATTAACGCTATAGCCGGACGCAGAACCTTAATGCCGTTAAGTTCAATACGCTCTTTTTCTATCGATGAAAGTGACATGGAAATAATTGAAAACAGCATTATTCCCAAAGGTAATAAAAATACAGAAGCGCTTATTGTCAATTTGTTAATTAATTTTAAATTTTTGAACAATTTTATTTTCATGCTATGCCCCTGTTACTACGATAATTTTCTTTCAAGAATTCTGCGAAAATAATCCGGAGAGAACCCTCCCATAAAACATTCATAATTACGTTCATCGTCGGGTTCCATGCTTTGTAAATGTTTAATGCTTTCAAGAGTTTTCTTTATTTTGTATTCATATCTAGTAGGGTTTACGTCGGCGGAAAGAACGGCGATTCTGTAAAATGCGGGCCAGAAAAATTTGTCTTTTACCGATGATTCGTTGTAAAATATTTCCGCTTCCGACAAAGCGCCGCTTAAAAAATAATATTCGCCGCGTAAAAACCTTGTAAAAGCGCTTGAATTGTATTTTTCCAGATACAAAATAATCGCGTCCGCATTTTCAAAGTTTTGCGCATTTAAGTAATAAATGGCGGATGCCGCAAGAGCGCTGCCTGAAAGAGAAGACATGTCATTGTTTTTTAGCGCGTCTATTATCATTTCCGCGTTTGGTTTGCCGTCGTCTTTCTTTAAAATCTCGTTTATTTCGGCGCAACTTATGGAAATTTCATTTCTTGGCTTAAAAGAGTGTTTTTTTTCTTCAGCGGGAGGGTTTTCATTTTTTTTATGTTTATTATTGGCATATTTGCGATGTTCCGTAAAAGAGGAATGATTTTCTATTTTTTCATAAATATACGGGGTTCCGGTTTTTTGAAAATAAAAAACATTGGATAAATTTCTACTTACAAGCAGAGGGTGTCTTACCGACGATGTTTCAGAAGCGCCTATAAATAAAAGTCCGTTATTATAAAGCGAGTCAGAAAGATTATTAAGAACGAAGATTCTGCTTTTAGAAGAAAAATAGATTAAAGAGTTTCTAAAAAAAATAATGTCATACTGCTTGTCTAGCCCGCGCATAATATTATGATGAAAAAATCTTACTCTTTTGCGGATATTATCGGNTACTATATATTCATCGCCGTCNTGAATCAGGTATGAATCAAGAATATGCCTGCATGAAGAGCCGTCAGGGCGGATAGTATTAGCTGTATAACGGGCGTTTTTTGCTATTTCTATCGATTCGGCGCTTACGTCAAAAGCCTCGACTGAAAAATCAAAATTAAGCCCGTTCTTTATATGGTAATCAAGAAGCATGGCGATGCTGTAAGCTTCACAACCGATAGAAACGGCGGCTGAACATATTTGTAACGGGCGTTCGAGTTTTATCAATTCCGGCAAAAGCTGTGAAAGAAGATTAAAATGATCTCCTTCCCTGAAAAAATACGTCTCATTAACGGTAAGATACTTTGAAATAATATATATTTGTTCTCGTGACGTAAGAATATACTCAAAAACGGCGGGGTTTTCGACAAACGAAGCGCCGCATGTATCTTCTATGTATTCATTTAATTTGATAAGAGCGTCGCTTTCTGTTTTTATGCCGAGTATTTGTTCAATTCGGTAATATAAAAATAACAGAGCGGGGTTAGAGAGCACTTCCGCGGGAACTTCAACCGCTGTATCTAAAGCCGCCGTGTTATAAGACATTATTAACTTACTCCGCTAGTTAATTCTATTAATTTTTGTGGGATTTCATTTAACGGGAGTATCATGTCTACACAACCTGTCGCAATAGCTTCTTGGGGCATTCCAAAGATCATGGAAGTAGCTTCATTCTGTGCGATAGTAATGCCGCCGGCGTTTTTAATAGAACGCGTGCCTTCGGCTCCGTCGTTTCCCATGCCGGTAAGAACGATGCCGATAAGAGAATTACCGTAATGTTCCGCCGCGCTTTTAAATAAAATATCAGCGGATGGTTTTTGATTGCAGACAGGCTCATCGTCACTAAAAGCGATACCTTCTTTTCCTAAGGTTAAATGTTTTTCCGTAGGAGCGACATAAACATTGCCTTTGGAAGGGAAAACACCTTCTTCTGCAATTTTAACGTCAAGTTGTGAATAACCGTCCAGCCATTGTACAAATCCCTTGTCAAACCCTGATGTGTTGTGCTGTACAAGCATTATCGGCACGGGGAAATCGTCGGGAAGCGCGGAAAATAACTGGCATAAAGCCATAGGACCGCCAGTGGAAGACGCTATAACGATACAATTTATTTTTCTTTTAACGGTATCGGTATGTTCAGTAGCTTCTTGTTGTACGGGCTCCTTTTTCTTAATATTTGTTATCTGTTTTAAAGTGTTATATATTTCGCTTCTTTGCCTGTCATTCATTTTAGAAGTGAAATTATCCTTGGCGAAGAATTCATGCGCTCCTTTAACAGTAGCTTCATAAGCCATCTTTGCGGTATCATGTGTGCTGATTACAACTATGCCGCAAGAACTGAATTTTCTTATCTCTACAATAGCGTCAAGCCCGTTCATTACAGGCATTTCATAATCCATTGTGATAAGATCGGGAGCACATTCTTTGGCTTTATTTATGCCGTCTTGTCCGTTCTCGGCCTCTTCTACAATTTCAAAAGAGCCTTCGCTTTCAAGAAAGTCCCTTATAATTGAGCGAACCAACGGACTGTCGTCTACGATTAATGTTCTAATCATGATAATTCCTCCGAAACACGGGTTAATATTTTTTTTACATCAAGAACAAATACGTCGTCTTCTTTCAATTTGAAAGACGCGTTTATTCCGTCTGTTAATTTATTTGAATCAGATTTTTTTTCAATGTCAAAAATTTCTCCTTTTTGTATATCCGCTATGGCTGTTATATCGTCAATTAGGAAGGCAACCCTGTCAATCTCTTCTTTTAAAATTAAAATTTTCTTGCGCGGGCATGGAGTTTTTTGGAATAAAAGACCGGTATCAAATAACGCGTAAGG
>JGI20171J14444_1000509_pt1 | contig 10635 bp, 13 predicted proteins | sample TergutNc150P4_FD_14444 | JGI IMG/M metagenome (IMG submission 14444) | reverse complement strand
TTTCAGAATTTAATTTATTATGAACGAATTTGAACTTGAAAAGAAAAAGCAAGTTATCGGCTTGTATGGCGAAATGCAACTTTCAATGGCTTTACACGAAAAAGGTTGGCAAGTTCATCGTGCTTATATTGATGAAGGAATTGATTTTACAATTACAAAATATTGGTGTCCTAAATGTAAAAAATATAGCAATCAACTGATTAGATACGATATTTATAAGGATAAAAAACAAAAATGCGTTACCAATCTTTGCGAACATTGTCAAGAAACAGAGTTGATTATTATTTCGCGTTATTTGCAGGTAAAAACCTCGGAAGGAATTCCAACAAATGATGAAAATGTAAAAGATTTCAGTTTTCACCCTAAAATTCGCTATGATATGGGCAATGATGTTTTTTACGTTTGGATTGCAGTTTTCAACAACGAAAATGTTTTGAATGATAAAATTTGTCATTTTTATATTTTCAATACAAAAGATGTTTCTTTGTTTGACAACACAAATATTGATACATATCAGATTACTGACAATCAGAAAACCACATTAAAGATAGACAAAAACGGAAAAATTTTAAATAAAGGAAAAATCTACGATTATTCCTGTTTTAACGATAAATTTTACAATAACTTTAAAATATTAGAATAAAAAAAATTAGTTTTCTAAAAAAATATGAAACAACCTCTGGAAGTAACAAATTTAATGTCGTGGCTTGATGCGTGGCTGAAATCTTTTATGCCCGAATGGGGCGCAGTGCTTATTGAATGTGTGCTTGTTGGCGTGGCTTTGCTTGCCGCCTATTCTGTTTTAGCGATGGCGCTGATTTATATTGAACGAAAAATCTCAGGTTTTTTTCAGGCGCGGCTCGGTCCTAACCGCTTGGGTAAGTGGGGTTTGCTTCAAGTGCCTGCCGATGTTATTAAGATTTTATTAAAGGAAATTATCAAACTCGACCGCGTAGATATGTTTCTCTTTATTGCTGCGCCGATTTTTATGATTTCGGCTTCTATGCTCGCTTTTGGCGCAATTCCGTTTGGCAAATCGCTTCAAGCAATTGATTTCAATATAGGCGTGTTTTATGTTACAGCGGTGTCGTCGCTTGGCATTGTGGGCGTGTTGTTGGCAGGTTGGGCTTCAAATAATAAATATTCGATGGTTGGAGCGATGCGCAGCGGTGCGCAGTTTATAAGTTACGAACTTTCGGCAGGTTTCGCCTTGATGACAATCGTTGTGATGACAGGTACAATGCAACTTTCTCAAATGGTTGAAAGTCAGCGTTATGTGTGGAATGTTTTCAACGGACATATTTCCTCGATTATTGCGTTTATGATTTATCTTATCGCAGGGCACGCCGAAACCAATCGCGGTCCTTTTGACGTGCCGGAGGCGGAATCAGAACTTACAGCAGGTTATCATACCGAATATTCGGGCATCGCTTTCGGTTTCTACTACCTTGCCGAATATATGAATATGTTTATCATTGCCGCCATTGGCACAACCGTGTTTTTGGGAGGATGGATGCCTATTCAGGTAAGCGGTTGGGACGGTTTCAATCAATTTATGGCTTATATTCCGAGTTACGTTTGGTTTTTTGCCAAAACAGGTGTGCTGATTTTCATCAGTTTGTGGGTACGCTGGTCGTTCCCGCGTTTGCGCATTGACCAACTTTTAAATCTCGAATGGAAATATATGTTGCCGATAAATCTGGTAAATATATTGTTGATGGTTATTCTCGTACTTTCGGGGCTTACGCTCACAGGAATATTTGGGTAAAATAAACGCTTAAAAAAATTCTTTTTGTTTAGGAAAAAATGAAATTAAATTTGACTCGTCCTTTGATTTTCTTCGATTTGGAAACCACAGGCATTGATACGGCAAAAGATAGAATTGTCGAAATTTCGTATCTGAAAGTATTTCCCGATGGACACGAGGAAACGAAAACTTTTCTTGTCAATCCTCAAATGCACATTCCCGAAAGCGCAACGCAAGTTCATAATATTACCGATGCTGATGTGGCTAATTGCCCTACTTTCAGGCAAATAGCGCGGCAAATTGAGAGCGATTTTAAAAATTGCGACATTGCAGGCTACAACTCTAATCGCTTTGACGTACCGCTGCTTGCTGAAGAATTTCTTCGAGCCGAATGCGACATTGACCTTGCCCGTTGCAAAATGATTGATGTTCAGGTTGTTTTTCACAAAATGGAGCAGCGCACGCTTGCTGCCGCATATAAATTCTACTGCAACAAAGACCTCGAAAATGCACATTCTGCCGAAAGCGATACTCGCGCAGCTTATCAGGTACTTATGGCTCAGTTGGACAGATACCCTGAACTTGAAAATTCTACTGAATTTTTATCAAAATTTACTTATTATACAAAAAATCTGGATTTTGCAGGCAGAATTATTGAAAATGATAATGGAGAAATTGTGTTTAATTTTGGTAAATATAAAGGAATAAAAGTGTTGGATATTTTTGATACAGATCCTGGATATTATTCGTGGATTATGAATAGCGATTTTGCACTGAACACAAAAAAAGTGCTTACTTCGTTAAAATTGAGTACTTTTAACAAATAATGGCACAATCATTGTAGGTAAAAAATACTTTTTATAAAAAAAGAGTATTTTTTTCAATGAAATTTAATATAAAATCATTTTTTACAATAATTATATTTCTCATTTTCAGCACTTTGCAAGTTTTTGCGCAAACTGAAGTAAATGGGGATGGAGTTGTGCGCTCGCCCGAAGTGGAGGCGTTGCGGCAAACCGAACGAATGAAAAATGACTTGAATCTTACTCCAACTCAGGAAAAACTTGTATATAACATCAATTTAAAATACGAAAAAGAGCGCCAACAATCTACTGACCGCCGCGAAGCATTGGAGCGCATAAAAAGTAAAAACGAAGAACTGCGCAAAGTGCTTACCGAGCAGCAATACGCTCAGTTGCAGAGCAAAAGATACAATCCGACAACGTTTCACCGTCAGCGCAATACTACAGCCGAGCCGTCTGATTAAAGTCAAAAATTGCCTGAAATGAGTAATCCTTATTTTCAATTCAAAAAATTTACTGTTTTTCACAACCGTTGCGCAATGAAAGTTGGCGTTGATGGTGTGTTGCTTGGCGCGTGGGCAGATGTTTCAGATGCGAACAATGTGCTTGATATTGGTACGGGCAGCGGTGTGATTGCATTGATGATTGCACAAAGAAATTGCACTGCGCACATTTTGGCAATTGATATTGACGAAAATGCGGTTGACCAAGCGCAAGAAAATTTTCGTAATTCGGTATATTTTGATAGAATTTCGGTAAAAAATATCGATTTTCGCAAATTTTTATCGGAAAACGAAAAATTTGACCACATAATTTGCAATCCGCCGTTTTTTGTAAATTCCTTGCAATCGCCTGAAAATCAGCGAACTGTAGCGCGTCATTCTGTTTGCTTAACACACGATGAACTGCTCGAAAACGCAAAAAATCTTCTTTGCGAAAATGGAAAAATTTCTCTTATTTTACCAATTACAGAAGGTGAAAAAATATTGGATTTTGCCAACAAAATCGGCTTGTTTTGCCGCCGACAAACCAAAGTTTTCCCAAAACCAAATAAATCTGCAAAACGAATTTTACTTGAATTTGTTCTAAATAAAAATACTGAAAATCAATCTGTTATAGAAAAATATTTAATTCTTGAAACCGAACAGCGCGGAATTTTTACAAAAGAATATACAGAATTGGTAAAGGATTTTTATCTGAAAATGTAAATTTTTTTATTGTTTTTTACATAAAAAATAACCCTGAAAAATGGAGAAATGATGAATTTTATACGGAATGATGATATAGGCGGATGGCAATCAGAGGCTGTATTAAAAGTTTTTTTACCGCAAAGGTGCAAAGATTTTTCGCAAAGGTCGCAATGAATATATTCTTGAAATTCAACACTTTGCGTTCTTTGCGTAAACCCATTGCGCACCTTGCGGTTAAGTTTTTTGTGCTTTTAAGACAGCCTCCTAATTTGAAATTTTGAAATTTTTATGTACTTTTGCAGGTCAGTAACCTTGTTGCAAGTTTTGCACACTTGTGTGCAAGTGGTGGACAATGCAGTGGAATAACGAATTGAAAATTATCTATAGACAAAAAAACAGGAAATAATGGAATTTTACCAAAAATTTAAAACTTATTCAAATACAGATTTGTTGAGAATTATTGATAAGCCCGACAATTACCAACTACAAGCGGTTGAAACGGCAAAAACTATTATTGCTGACAGGCAACTTTCTGAAACGGAAATAAAAATTGCCAAAGACGAACTTGAAATTGAAATGCAGGAAAAATCAAAAAAAGAGCAACAAAAAATTGCAATTGAGAATAAAGTTAAAGATATTGGTAAATCTGTTTTCGACCAAATAAATCCCATACAAAAGGAAACGCCAACTGCGGTAAAAACGATAAGAATTATTTCAATTATTTTAGGCGGACTTTTTTTGTATAAAATGTACAAAGAATTTGGAATGTTAAAATTTATGTTTACAGACAGTTACGCCAAATGGGATTTTAGTATGGTGTTTTATTTTTTGCCTGTAATCTTTTTCCTTACAGCCATAATATTGTTTTATATGAGAAAAAAAGCGGGTTGGTTGCTTGTGACAATATTTCTTGCATATTCGGCAATTTCAGCAATTGTACTGTTTATTTCGAGAATGAATATGCAATCATCAGGAATTGAAATATTTGATAATCTTTTACCTAAAATTTCACCACGATATATTTTGCATTTCCTGTTTTTTGCAGGAATAATTTGGGTAATTAGCAAAGAAAAATTAAGAAATATTTACTTAATTAGCAAACGAACAATGATTTTGACAATTAGCATAACAATTTTAATCATTGTACTTGGAATTATAATTGGAATTACAACCAGATATTTGTTTCTATAAATTGAATTTTTAAAATTTTAAATTGATTACTAAAAAATAAAATATTTTTAAAATAAGAATTAAATCTTATTGTTGAGTTTTTGTTATAAAAAATGAATAATATTCGGAATTTTTGCATAATAGCGCATATTGACCACGGCAAAAGTACCCTTGCCGACCGTTTGCTTGAATACACAAATACTGTAACAGGCAAAGATTTGCAGGCGCAAGTGCTCGACGATATGGATTTGGAGCGCGAACGCGGAATAACTATCAAAAGCCACGCTATTCAAATGCTGTATCGTCCGCCTGTAACTTCGGAAAAAAAAGCGGGAGGCGAGGCGTTCATTCTTAATCTGATTGACACTCCGGGGCATGTCGATTTTTCGTATGAAGTCAGCCGCTCTATTGCTGCATGCGAAGGCGCACTGCTCGTTGTCGATGCCACGCAAGGTATTCAGGCACAGACAATTAGCAATCTTTATATGGCTATTGACCATAATCTTGAAATTATTCCTGTAATGAATAAAATGGATATGGACAACGCCATGCCCGAAGAAGTTGAAGACCAGATAGTAGATTTGCTCGGCTGCAAACGCGATGAAATTATTCGCGCCAGCGGAAAAACGGGAATGGGCGTTGAACAAATACTTGAAGCCATTGTCAGCCGTGTTCCGCAGCCCAAAGGCGACCCCGTCGCTCCGCTGCAATGTTTGATTTTTGACTCGGTTTTTAATTCTTTTCGTGGAATTATTGCTTATTTTAAAATTGAAAACGGCACAATCCGCAAAGGCGATTTGGTAAAATTTGTTGCTACGGAAAAAGAATATAATGCCGATGAAATTGGCGTTCTCAAACTCAATATGCAGCCCGCAGACGAGATGAGCGCGGGAAATGTCGGTTATATTATTTCAGGTATAAAAACTTCAAAAGAAGTAAAAGTTGGCGATACGATTACGCACGTAAAACGTCCCTGTGCAAAGGCAATTGCGGGCTTTGAGGAAGTTAAGCCGATGGTTTTTGCAGGTGTGTATCCTATTGAAACAGAGGATTTTGAAAATCTTCGTTCGGCAATAGAAAAACTGCAACTCAACGATGCCTCGCTCACTTTTGAGCCCGAAAGTTCGGTTGCTTTGGGTTTTGGCTTTCGTTGCGGATTTTTGGGTTTGCTGCATATGGAAATTGTGCAGGAACGGTTAGACCGTGAGTTTGACATGAACGTAATTACCACAGTGCCAAATGTTTCGTATAAAGTTTTTACAAAAAAAGGCGATGAACTTGAAGTGCATAATCCGGCAGGGCTGCCCGATATTATGGCGATAGAACATATTGAAGAGCCGTATATTCGTGCTTCAATTATTACCAAAACTGATTTTATCGGACAAATTATGACGCTTTGTCTTGGCAAACGCGGCGAATTGATCAAGCAGGAATATATTTCAGGTAACCGAATGGAGTTGATTTTTGATATGCCGCTCGGCGAAATTGTTTTTGATTTTTATGATAAATTAAAATCTATTTCAAAAGGTTATGCTTCGTTTGATTATCATTCGCACGGCTACCGCCCATCCAAACTAATTAAACTTGATATTTTGCTCAACGGCGAAAGCGTTGATGCTTTATCGTCGTTAATTCATGTTGATAATGCGGTTAATTTGGGCAGACGGATGTGCGAAAAACTGAAAGAATTAATTCCGCGCCAACAATTCGATATTGCCATTCAGGCGGCAATAGGCGCGAAAATAATTGCCCGCGAAACAATTAAGGCGGTACGCAAAGACGTTACCGCCAAATGTTACGGCGGCGACATTACCCGCAAACGCAAACTTTTGGAAAAACAGAAAAAAGGCAAAAAACGAATGAAACAAATCGGCTCGGTAGAAGTGCCGCAAAAAGCGTTTTTGGCGGTATTGAAATTAGATTAACGTTTTTCTATTCTCGCAATCAATTCTTTTGCCAAATCCATATAATTTTGCGAACCTTTGGAATCACCGTCGTAAGTCAAAACGGGTTTTCCATAACTTGGCGCTTCGCTTAAGCGTACATTGCGGTAAATTACCGTGTTGAAAACCATATCGCCAAAATGATTTTTTACTTCGTCGTAAACCTGATTTGCAAGGCGCAGGCGATTGTCGTACATTGTGAGCAAAAAGCCCTCAATTTCCAAAGACGGATTGAGTTTAGATTTTATTATCTTAATGGTATTTAGCAATTTACTTATGCCTTCAAGCGCAAAATATTCGCATTGAACAGGAATAATTACTGTGTCGGAAGCCGTCAGTGCATTTACCGTAATCAGCCCAAGCGAAGGCGAACAGTCGATAAGAATAAAATCGTAACTTTCGCGCAGAGGCGCAAGAATTTTTTGCAACACTTTTTCGCGGTCGTCTTTGTTAAGTATCTCAATTTCTGCGCCTACAAGGTCGATATGCGAAGGCAGTACAAACAGATTTTCAATTTCGGTAGACACAATCGCACGTTCAACGGGCGCGTTGTCAATCAGGCATTCGTAAATTGTCAATGTCAGATTTTTAATGTCAATCCCCAAGCCCGACGATGCGTTTGCCTGCGGGTCAGCATCGACAACCAACACTTTTTTGCCCAAAGTTGTAAGCGAAGCCGCTAAATTTATTGCAGTCGTGGTTTTGCCTACACCGCCTTTCTGATTTGCCAAACAAATAATTTTTCCCATTATTTTTTTAATTTAAATTTAATTATTTATAAAAATATAAGATTCTGAAAATCAATATTTTATTTTAAAAATACAACTTTATTCCTACTTTTTTAAAATAATTTGCAAAAGTAATCAATAATTGATTAAACTTATTAACAAAAAAATATGACTTATCAACAATTTTTCAAAATACCTTAAAATAAATTTTTATTTTTCCAAAAAAGAGGTTATCTTTGCAATCTGTTTTATTTAATTAAGGAAAAATTTCCCTAATTGAATTATATACAGTTAAAAATCAAATATTTATAAATTTTTTAATTTTAATTCTTTATAAAAAATGAAACCAACTCATATTGAACATCTCGGCATTGCCGTAAAAAATTTGGAAACTGCAATTCCTTATTACGAAAAAGTTCTCGGATTGAAATGTTACAACATTGAAACTGTTGAAGACCAGAAAGTTAAGACGGCTTTTTTCAAAGTCGGTCAAACCAAAATTGAACTGCTTGAACCTACGAGCGAAGAAAGCACTATCGCCAAATTTATTGAGAAAAAAGGCGAGGGCGTTCATCATATCGCCTTTGCGGTTGATAATGTTGCAAATGCCTTGGCTGAGGTTGAAGCGGCTGGCGTTCAACTGATTGACAAAGCTCCGCGCGGCGGCGCTGAAGGCTTGAATATAGCGTTTCTCCATCCAAAATCCACAGGAGGCGTATTGACCGAACTTTGCCAAGACCCGAAAAAGTAGTTTATATATCACTCTTAACCCTTCTTCATAGGTATAAGGGCAGAAGAGAGGTGAAGTTAAAAAATCTTTAATTTTAAACCAAATATTTTTAAAAAATGTACAAAAAAGAATTAAATTTGAGGAATGTGGCAACAATATTAGCCTGCCTCGTACTAACAACAGTGTTTCTTTCTTGCAAAAAAAAAGAAAGCAGTGACAAACAGATTACCGCATTTGGCTTTACAATGCCGCCAGCGGTAGGAGTAATTGATGAAGATGCGAAGACTATCATTGTTGAAGTGCCTTTTGGTATTAACATAACCGCTCTTGTACCAACTATCGCCATTTCGAACGGGGCTACAGTTAATCCGACATCAGGAGAGCCGCAGGACTTTACAAATCCTGTAACTTATACCGTTAGGGCAGAAGATGGCAGCTCCGTCAATTACATTGTAACAGTAGAACAAAGTGGCTATTGCTACAACGGCAATTCGTTTAAAATCGCATGGGCAGGATATTTTTATGATGACTTAGATGGTGGCTATTGTTTTGGAATTAGTCCTACTGTACCAACAGGAAAGTTGTTCAATGAACCAAACTTTTTTGAAGTTGATTATCCAGCATCCAAACTTGGTAAAAAATGCGACTTGAGTCAAAATAACTATGACGGTTTTTGGTATCTTTATGGATACTTCAACTCAAATGGAACTAAATATTTTTTCGAGGATAATAATTCAGGAGCTGATGATGTTACAGGTTCCAATAACTGGGTAAAAGTTACTTATAATTTGACACAAAACGATAATTATACTATAGAATTCAGCATGACAATAGGCGGAAAACTGCTCGAAGGCAAATATAGCGGACAGTTCCAAAGAAAAACTAATTATCACGATATAGGAAATTAATCGGACTAAAAAACAGTTGATTATTTAATAAAAATTAAACGGAAATAATATGAAAACATTATTCACAACTTTGCATCCAAAATCTACATGAGGAGGCGTATTGACTGAACTTTGCCAATAGCCGAAAAAGTAGTTTACATATCACTCTTAACCCTTCTTCATAAGTATAAGTGCAGGAGAGAGGTGAAGTTAAAAAAATTTTAATTTTAAACCAAATATTTTTAAAAAATGTACAAAAAAAACTTTAATTTGAGGAATATGGCAATAATAATAGCCTGCCTCGCGACGACAACAGCGTTTCTTTCTTGCGGGAAAGAAAGCAGCGACAAACAGATTACCGCATTCAGTTTCACAACGCCGCCAGCGGTAGGAGTAATCAACGAAGAAGATAAAACTATCGTTGTAGAATTGCCTTTTGGCATCGATTTAACCACTCTTGTACCAACAATAACTGTTTCCAACGGGGCTATGGTTAGTCCAACATCAGGAACGCCGCAGAACTTTACAAATCCTGTAATTTATACCGTTAGGGCAGAAGACGGCAGCACCGCTGAATACATCGTAACAATAGAACAAAGCGGCTACGGCTACAATGGCAATTCGTTTAAAATTGCATGGGCAGGATATTATTATAGCAGTGGCGGAAGTGGAAGTTATTGTTTGGGAATTAGTCCTACTGTACCAGCAGGAAGGTTGTTCAATGAACCAAACTTTTTTGAAGTTGAATATCCTGCATCTAAACTTGGTCAGAAATGCGACTTGAGCCAAAATAATTATGATGGTTCGTGGTATCTCTTTGGATATTTGTATTCAAATGGAAATAAATATTTTTTCGAAGATAATAATTCCGCGTCTGATGATGTTACAGGTTCAAATAATTGGGTAAAAGTTACCAAAAATTCAGCAGACGATAATTTTACGATTGAATTCAGTATGATTATAGGCGGAAAACTGCTCGAAGGCAAATATAGCGGACTGTTCCAAAGAAAAAATAATCATAACGATATAGGAAATTAAATAGGATTAAAAACAGTTTGAATGATTAATAAAAAATAAGCGGGAATAACATGAAAACATTATTGTAAGCAAAATCCTGCAGTTTAAGACATTCAGGTGTGTCCTTTACCACTTTTACAGGGGTAAAAAGTTCCAATTGAATGTATTGTTTTCTCGGTTCAAAATAATCTTTGTCCATATAAATTTTATCGGCAAAAACATCTGTATTTTGCAGATTATCAAGCCAATTCAATTCTCTAACAATAGATAAATCGCTTTGGGAAGCGGCAGAGAAATAAATTTTATTCGGAAAAGGAACAGTCCCTTTTCTACGAAAAGCAAGCAAGTGAAATTTCAGACCATAATAGTACATTTTTTTGTGGAACAGAAACCTTTATCAACGCATTCCCGCGCAACTTT
>JGI20171J14444_1000504_pt1 | contig 10719 bp, 11 predicted proteins | sample TergutNc150P4_FD_14444 | JGI IMG/M metagenome (IMG submission 14444) | reverse complement strand
AACGCGAAAAGTTCCAATGACGTACTCCATCGGGCAAAAATTCCTCGTCCATAGTTGCAGAATCATTTACTGTATCAAAATAATTTTCTACATTGTAACTTACAATTCTAAACTGTTCGCGCTCATAATTTTGCATTTGTGCCGCCTTTGGAATAAATATTAAGAAAAGTATCAGAACAAATTTTTTCATTTTAATTTTTCTAATTAAAAATCCTGTTTTTCGTCATTGCAAACGTGGTGAAACAATACAATTTGCTACTCTTGGATTCATAATTTGCATTTAAGTTAAAGGTTTGATTTTAAATTTTGATAAGTATGATTTCTTAAACTTGAAAATCATATAATCAAACTCGCTTTTATTAAAATAATCATAATTTTCTTTTACAACAAATTTGCCTTTATCAAATATTATCAAAATTCCTAATTCATACCACATATACGGTCCTAATATTTCAAAATATCGCGGATATAAGTACAGATATTTTTTCTTTTTATAATCAAAATAAGCAATTTGGTCAAAATGTAAAAATGACACTTTTTTTAAATTGAAGTGATAAATAACTTTATTATTAAAGAAAATCGTATCTTTCCATAAACAAAGTTTAAAATTTTCACTATTTTCAAAGAACAATGTATCAACATAATACTCTCTTTGTGTGGTAACAGATGTGTCATTTTCATCATAATAAAAAATAGAATCAACGTACGTTTCTATTATACTGTCTTCCAAAGAAAACAAAATATTGATTTTTTTTTTTTTGAGAAAATGCAAAATTACAACTGCCTGCCATTATTGCAACGGTACAAATAATGATTACTTTTTTCATTATTATTTATTTTTTTTTCAAAATTATGATAATCTGTTTATCAATAATCTTTTGTTTTCATAATCGTACCATTTAAAGAGCAAATATTTTTATTTTTTCAAAATAATCGCTGTTCCCATTCCGCCGCCAATGCAAAGCGAAGCAAGCCCTGTATGCTTGTCGGTGTGCAGCATTTCGTAAATCAGCGAAACTACAATACGATTGCCTGATGCGCCAATCGGATGACCCAAGGCTATTGCCCCACCATTAATATTTGTGCGTTCGTCAAGCCATTGAGAAGTAACATTGTGATTTTTAGCAAGTTCGCGCATAACGCCAAGCGCCTGCGCTGCAAAAGCCTCGTTGAGTTCAAAAACCTCAACATCGCTCAGTTTCATTTCGGCTTTTTTAAGTGCCTGCGTTATTGCAGGAACGGGTCCTAAACCCATAACATCTGGTTCTACGCCTCCCTGCCCAACTGATATAATTTCTGCCATAGGTTTTATATTCAACTTTTTGACCATATCTTCGGAAGCCAGCAGAACAAAACTCGCTCCATCGTTTATCCCCGATGCGTTGCCTGCGGTAACTGTACCGTCCTTTTTGAACGCGGGACGCAGTTTGGCAAGTTTTTCCAAATTTGTTGCTCTGTTTGGAAATTCATCAGTATCAAAAATTATAGTTTCTTTTTTGGTTTGAATTGTCAGCGGAACAATTTCGTCTTTGAATTTACCGCCGTCAATAGCCGTTATCGCTTTTTGTTGCGATTTGAAAGCAAATTCGTCCTGTTCTTCGCGTGAAATCCCGTAACGTTCTGCAATATTTTCTGCGGTAATTCCCATGTGCTGATTTGAAAACGCATCTGTCAGCCCATCGTAAACCATATGGTCGATTATTTTAAAGTCGTTCATTTTTACGCCGTTGCGCACAGCGGCAGGCAAAAGATATACCGCTTCCGACATTGACTCTGTTCCACCTGCCAAAATCAGTTCCGCCTCGCCTGCACGAATGCTGTTCAAGCCGTTAAGAATGGTTTTCATTCCACTTCCGCACACCATTTGCACTCCGCACGCGGGTACTTCCACAGGTACGCCGCCTGCAATAGCCGCCTGACGCGCCACGCCTTGCCCCTGCCCTGCAACCAGCACACCGCCGACAATCACTTCATCAATCAAAGCAGGGTCAATTTGTGTTTGCTTAAAGATATCTTTGATAACTGCGCTTGCCAACTCCACCGCCGAAACGCCGCTTGTTGTGCCGAGAAACTTGCCAATAGCCGTTCGTTTGGCGGCAATAATATAAACTTTTTTCATTATTAAAATATATTAATTTAAGGAATGATAATTTGAATTTTTTGACAAAATTAGAAATATTTTTATTAATAAACAATCATTTTGCCGCAAAAGATAAAAATATTATTTTTGTGCAAAATTTATGATTTCTAAATAATATGGATAATGCCTGTCTGGTTTTTCGTCCTGCCGAATGTGTGCTTTATATGCACAGTGAATTTGGCGGAGTGGTTTTGCAACATCGGTGGACGCTGGATTTGTGGCACGCGGCAGAAGATGATTTTGTGCGCGTACTTGCCAAAGCCACAGAAATTCAGCAAAACACCGCAAAATTACAGATTATTTGCCAGTCAGCGCATTTTGTTTTTGTGCCGCTTGCGATGTTTGTGCCTGAAGATGCGCATTATTTTCTTAATTTTGAGAAAAAAACGGAAAATTCTGTGCTTTGCAGCAATATTATTAAAGAAAAAGAAATTGTTGCTGTGTTTGTTGCTCCGCAAACGCTTGTTAAGGCGCTTTCACGCATTTTTGACGATGCAAAAATACTTTTACATTTAACTCCAATTATTGAAAATAAACAAAATACAAACGAAAATTTTGTTCAGATTTTTTTTGCCGAAAATACATTTGATGTTTTGGTTTTTAAAAATAATCAGCTTAATTTTTATAATTCCTTCAAATTTAACACAAAAGAAGATGTTTTGTATTTTTTGACAGCAATTTTTGAGCAACTTTCATTGAACTTTGAACAAACCGAAATTTTTATTTATAATGAAATAAATCAGAAAAATACGGTTGAATTTTTAAAGAAAAGTTTTAAAATTAAAATTCCTGTTTATTGACAAAAACGAAGGTTGTATTAAAAGCACAAAAAATTTAACTGCAAGTCGAGCATCGCATTTGTAATACTAAAAAACAAAAAAGGTTTAAAATTCTGATATTTATGCCTGATAAATTTACAAATTAATATAAACAGAAAAATTTTACAAAAAATCATCATTTTTTTGTTTGTTTTTTAAATAATTCTTTTATCTTTGTACTAAAATTTTAAGATAATAATAATTCTAATTCTATTGCAGATTTATTATTATGATAATGATATTTTTTGAAATATTACTTTTTGCAACACTTTATTTACCAATCTGCTGCATTATTTTCAGAGAAACAGATATTTCCCTCCAACTACTTCCCCGCCTTATATACGCAACTACTTCTTTGTTATTTGAAGAAGGCGACCTGCCGCTTCCGCGCTTTGTTATTTCTTGAAAGTTGATTTATAAAAACATATTTTTTGCTAATCTGTGTTTTTAATAGGTAATAATTAATAATAATTAAAAAAAAATTACAAAAATGAAAAAGAAAAATTTATTTAATAGTACCCGCGCTTATGCTTGCAATAGCGAGTTTTAGCGGGTGCGACAGGCAAGAACCAACTTGCAGCAAGTGTGAAAATCAGACAGATACTGTATATGTATCTGTACCTGACCAGCAGGAAGATTCCATTATGAATCTGCTATGCCATAAATGGAAAATAGTGGAATTTGTAGATGACTGGAATGGAACCCGTACCGTACCTGAAGGTATTAATGATAATTTTATGAAAGAAACCTATACAATAACATTTACCAAAGATTTGTTATGTAGCGGTTATACTTTTGTCAATACATTTGGGGCAAGGTATGTGATTAATACCCAAACATCAGCCATACATATATATGATGGGTTTAAAACTGATGTTGGCACAATTAATAATGATGGATTGTTTTATGAAAAAATATATTTCAGATTAACCACTTTAATGTAACAGAAGATTCATTAAAGTTATATTACGACCAATACAACTATAACATACAACGTCAATATTTGTATTTTTTATACAAAAAAATTCAATGATAAAAAATCACAGTTTCTCTATTCCTATTATTAATACAGATTAGCAAAAAGTTCTTTTTTGCAATTCAGGCGTTGCACAAAAGCAATGCCTGAAATTTTTGTTGGTTTTGAAACAGCCTCTTGTATGCATAAAACATTATTTTCAGGCGTGTTTATAACGCTTTATATATTTCAATATTTTCCGACTTTATTTGTTCCAAAAATGCAGCGTGTTTATGGATTTCTGCCTCTGCGTAATTGGCATAAATTTTGGCAGAATGAAGAAACTGTTCATCGCGGCTCGCATCAATAATAAGTAAATAACTCATTATCAGATGTCCAGCGATTTCAACAAGTCGGCAAGCCGCAAAGTCAAGATACTCTTCATTTTTTGTTTCAACAACTTTTGCCACCATTTTTTCGTAAATTGCCGTCAGGTCAATCAAACGTTTTCTAATCGGCTCGTATTCAGGGTTTAATCTCATCGTTTCGTATTCGCGGATTCGTTTTAGATACGTTCCTGTGGTAATATGTCTGATTGCAGCCACAACCTGCAACTGCGATGTTCCCTCGTAGATTGTCAAAATTCGCGCATCGCGATACAAACGCTCGCAAGCGTAATCTTTCATAAAACCAGAGCCGCCATGAATTTGAATACAATCGTAGGCATTTTGATTGGCATATTCGCTTGCAAACATTTTCAGCATTGGAGTAAAAGCATCTGCAAGCCGTTGATATTCTTTACATTCCGCCTTTTCTTCGGCTTCAAGTTTGCGTTCCTGCTCAATTTCTCCGTATGCTTTGTAAATATCTACAAAACGAGCCGTTTCATACAGAATTGCACGCGAAGCATCAAGTTTTGCCTTAATGAGCGATGCCATTTGATAAACGGCAGGAAATTTAATAATCGGTTTCCCAAACTGCTTGCGGTCGTGTGCGTATGCTATTGCCTCATTATAAGCGGCTTGCGACAGCCCAACCGATTGTGCGCCAACGCCCAAACGCGCGCCGTTCATCAACGACATCACATATTTTATCAGCCCCATTCGGCGTGTTCCTACAAGTTTTGCAGGTGTATTTGTAAAAACAAGTTCGCAGGTAGGCGACCCTTTTATTCCAAGTTTATTTTCAATTCGGCGGACTTTAATTTTGTCATTATGCTGATTATCAACAACAAAATACGACAAACCGCGTCCGTCTGCTGTTCCACTTTCACTTCGGGCAAGCAAAAGTTTTATGTGCGCATCGCCGTTGGTAATAAAGCGTTTCACGCCATTTAAAAACCATTGATTTTTTTGTTCATCAAAAGTTGCTTTAAGCATAACTGCCTGTAAATCAGAGCCTGCATCAGGTTCGGTCAAATCCATTGAGCAGGTTTCTCCTTGGCACACGCGCGGCACAAATTCTTCTTTGATATCATCGGAAGCAAATTCCACAAGTGTTTCGGCGCAATCTTGCAATCCCCAAATATTTGCAAAACTCGCATCGGCACGGCTGACAAGTTCTGCGGCTATCACAAAAGGAATCATAGAAAAATTCAGTCCGCCATAACGCCGAGGCAAAGCCATTCCATAAAGTCCTGCCTGATGCAAAGCATCGTGATTCTGTTGAGTGCCTGCGGCGTAAATCACACGATTGTTAACCACAGTGGGACCTTCCTTATCAACATTCTCGGCATTGGGAGCAATAACATCGCCGCAAATTTCGCCAACGATTTCCAACACACGATTATAACTGTCAATCGCATCGTCAAAATCCTGTGCAGCATAATCAAAATTATTTTTATCTGAAAAATTTTTCTCTTTTAAAGTAACGATTTTCTGCATCAAAGGATGAGAAAGTTGAAATTTTAAAGCATTATTGTCTGTGTAAAAATTAGCCATGTTTTTATATGAATAATTTTAAATTAATTTTTAAGGGACAAAAGTAAGGAATTTTTAAGGAATAAAGGATTTGTCGGTTTAAAAATTAACTTTTTTTAAAGAAAATTATTTTTAATGAAATTTTTGTAAATGTGGGAAAAAATGTAATTTTGCGATAGTTTTTTCGTTTCTTATCGAAAGAAATATTATTTTTGCGTTCTTAAAAAATAACTTTTTAAAATGAAATATTTTTTTACAATAATAATAAATTTGTGCGTTGCTGTAGTTGCAGCGCAGGAATTAAACTGCAATGTTCAGGTAAATTCCGACCAGATTCAAGGCACTAACCGTCAGGTTTTTGATGCCTTGCAGCGTGTAGTAGCCGATTTTGTGAATAATAACCGCTGGACTGACCTGCCTTTTATCAACAGCGAGCGAATCGATTGCAATATGTCGATTGTTGTAAAAGCGGTTGACGGCAATAATTTTACAGCCGAAATCGTTGTACAAAGCCGCCGTCCTGTGTTTAACACGAGTTACAGCAGCCCGACGCTCAATTTACGCGACCAAAATTTCAGTTTCACTTTTTCTGAATTTGAACGCCTCGAAAACGTCAGCGGAACGCTAACTTCTAATCTGACAGCAGTTTTGTCGTATTATGCTTATCTGATTATCGGCTACGATATGGATTCGTTCAGTTCGCTTGGCGGCACGCCTTATTTTCAGCAAGCGGAAAACATTGTAAATATGGCTCAAAGTACCGATTGGAGCGGATGGCGGGCGTTTGAAGACAGTAAAAATCGTTACGCAATTATCAGCAATTTGATGGACGGACAGTTTGCGGCATTTCGCAATTATATGTATGAATATCACCGACTTGGACTTGACCTTATGGCTGAAAACGCGGCAAATGGACGCGCAAAAATTGCCGCAGGGCTGCCAATTGTGCGCACTACAAACCGCGCCCGCCCGCAAGCAGTTGTTATCAATATTCTTTTGGATACAAAAAGCGATGAATTGGTAAATATTTTCAAAGGCGGAACGGATAAAGAAAAACAGGACGCAGTGGAAATTTTAACAGACATAAATCCTGCATTATCAAATAGATATAATGCAATTTTGGATAAAAAATAATTTTTAAAAATACATTTTTATCCTTCAATAAAAACCGTTACTTTTTCGGTTTTACCGCCAAGCGGCGGATTGAGTTTTGAAAGTTCAATTTCCCATTTATCTGCTTTTAAAATATTAATTTTCAATGAATTAATAATTCTGAAAGCGACATTTTCGAGCAAATCGGACTCTTTGTTAATTTCGGCTTTTACAATATCGTAAATCTGTTGATAATTTATTGTATCTTCAAGATTATCAGATTCTTGCGCCTTGCTGCCATCGAAAAAAACAGTAACCGACACCAAAAACTGATTTCCCAAGGCTTTTTCGTGCTGCAAACAGCCGATAAAAGCGTGAAATTCCATATTTGAAAGGGTTATTTTCATTTTTTTATTTTAAAAATTATATAAAATTAATCAACAATTAAACTTTCCACTGCTCCGTCGCTCAAATATGTTTTAATTTTGTCGCCTTTTTTGAGCAGTTTTACAGAAAAAAGACGTTTGCCGTTGAGCGTGGTGAGCGAAAAACCTTTTTTGAACAGATATTGCGGCGATTGTGTGTGAATGATTTTTTCGTACAAATCAAGTTTATTTTTTTGGAAAAAAATTGCATTTTGCGCAGCATTTTTAAGCCGAATTTTTTGGCGATTGAGTTCGAAAACACTGTTTGCAGTAATATTTTTTAGCAGATGCGTAATTTTCCAACGTGTTTGCTCTAAAATGTTTTTTTGCACTAAAATTTTATTTTGTGCAAAATTTACAATGGAATTAACTGTTTCAAATAATTGATTTTCTGCGTCTTGCATTTTATTAATCAAAAATTCAGCAACAGCAGTCGGAGTTTTCAAACTTTTGTTGGCAACCAAATCCACAATCGTATTATCACGCAAATGACCGATGCCAGCGATAATAGGCAGAGGAAATTGCGCCACATTTAGAGCCAAATCGTAACTGTCGAAACACGCCAAATCGGTAGTTGCACCACCACCGCGAATAATAATCACCGCATCAAAAAGTTCAACATTGGCGTAAATTTTTTCTAAAGAATTAATAATTGAATCCGCCGCTGCTTCGCCCTGCATAAGCGACTGAAATAGAACGCTATAGAACTTAAAACCACGCTCGTTGAGTTGATGCATAAAATCGCCGTAACCTGCCGCAGTTGCCGACGAAATAATCGCCAACCGCTGCATATACTGTGGAAGTTCCAAACTTTTATTCATTTGAGCAACGCCCTCGCTTTGTAGTTTGCGAATTATTTGCTGCCGCCGCATTGCCATTTCGCCGAGCGTAAAAGCAGGGTCTATATCTTTGATATTCAAACTAATACCATAAACTGAATGAAATTCGACTGTTACCTGCACAAGCACAGCAATTCCTTCACGCAAAATTTGCCCTGTATTTTCCTCAAAATACGTTTTAAGCATCTGAAATGTTGAAGCCCAGCAATTTGCGCGTATTTTGGCAAGCAATTTATCGGAATTTTCGGCGTTTTCAATCAAATCCAAATAAGCGTTTCCGCCATTTTCGCGCAATTCTCCGATTTCGGCTCGCACCCAAATCGGCTCGGTAAAATTCAACTTAATTGCCTGCTGTACAGTATTTAACAATTCGCAAAGCGAGATGGAATTCATTATCCAATATTTAATTTTTCAAAATTCCAATTCAATTTTTAATTCAAATCCTGCCACAATCTTTCGGCATAAAACGGCGCAATCGGCGCAATAAGTTTTGCAACGGTAAGCAGGCAGGTATAAAGCGTTTGATATGCAGCGAGTTTGTCGGCATTCATTTCTCCGCCCCAAAAACGTTTTCGGTTCAAACGAACATACCAGTTTGAAAGATTTTCTATAACAAAATCTTGAATTGCACGCCCTGCACGTGTTGGCTCGTAGTTTTCGTAATGTTCAGTAATTTCTTTTATCAAAGAATTTAAGAGCGAAATTATCCATCGGTCAATTTCTGGACGCTCAGCAACAGGAATTTCCTCCGTTTCGGGCGAAAATCCGTCAACATTTGCATAAAGCGCGAAAAACGAATAAGTGTTGTACAGAGTACCGAAAAACTTGCGGCGCACTTCTTCAACTCCTTCAACATCGAACTTTAAGTTGTCCCAAGGTGCAGAATTTGTCATCATATACCAGCGCAAAGCGTCAGAGCCATATTTTTCAATACTATCAAACGGATTTACGGCATTTCCCAACCGTTTCGACATTTTGTTGCCGTTTTTATCCAACACCAAACCATTGGAAACCACATTTTTAAAGGCTACACTATCATTAATCATTGTGCTGATGGCATGCAGCGTGAAAAACCATCCGCGCGTTTGGTCAACTCCCTCCGAAATAAAATCGGCAGGGAAAACTTTACTGAAATCTTCTTTATTATCGGTCATATTTTTTAATTACTTTTTCAAACTTTTTTGCAAAATTATATTCTTTTTGTAATAAACCATTCAAAAATTGATTGCATAAAAGGCAATTCTATTACATTCATGAAATTAAATTTTCCCCGCAAAATTACTCAAAACTTTTTTTTTAGCAAAAAAACAATTATTTTTGTCAATAAAATTATATTAAAAAAAATAATAAATCATTGTGTATCACGTTCCTGCGCTTTTAAATGAAACGCTCGAAGGGCTTAATATTCAGCCCGATGGCGTGTATGTTGATGCTACTTTTGGCGGCGGCGGACATTCGCGTGCTATTTTGGAAAAACTTGGTGCAAAAGGCAAACTTTTGGGCTTTGACCAGGATTTTGATGCCGCCAAAAATGCGATTGACGACTCGCGTTTTACTTTTGTGCATAGTAATTTCAAATTTTTCAAAAATTTTTTACGATATTATAATATTGAAAAAGTTGACGGCATTTTGGCTGATTTGGGCGTGTCGTTTCATCATTTCGACCAGCAGGAACGCGGTTTTTCGTTCCGTTTCAATTCGCCGCTCGATATGCGAATGAACAGGCATGCAACCCAAACCGCCGCAGATGTGTTAAATTCTTATTCGGAAGAAAAACTTGCAGATATTTTTTATAATTACGGCGAATTGCGCCAAGCGCGGCAAATAGCCAAACTCATTGTAAAAGAAAGAATTAAACAAAAAATTAATACAACCGCTCATCTTGCCGATATTCTGAAATCTGTTTTTTTTAAAGAAAAAGAAAAAAAAGACTTAACGCTTGTTTTTCAGGCGCTTAGAATTGAAGTTAATAACGAACTTGACGCTTTGAAATCTTTTTTGCAGCAAACAGTTGAAGTTTTAAAACCCGAAGGACGTTTGGCTATTCTGACTTATCATTCGCTCGAAGATAGACTTGTGAAAAATTTTATGCGTTGCGGAAATTTTGAAGGGCAACAGCAAAAGGATTTTTACGGAAATCTTATTGCCCCGTTTAAACCATTGAATAGCAAACCGATAATTCCATCAGAAAATGAAATTGCAGACAATCCGCGCTCGCGAAGCGCAAAATTAAGAGTTGCAATGTTGATGTGAAATTAGGTCTAAATGATAAAATTAGTCTGAATTTTGTCTTAAACTTAACACCATAAAAAAATCAAATGCAATTTTCGATATTCCAAACAAATGCGCGGATACCGAGAATTTCGGAATTGTTGTCAATTTGCTTGAGAGTATCGAGTATAGGTTGCACCTTTTCATCTTCAACAACAATAAACATCGCATCGTTGAGGGCAGGCCATGCGTGCGTGCCAAGATGCGGCTCGCCTCCGCGGCTGCCTCTTCCGCCAATGTTTTGCATCTGCGTAAAGCCC
>JGI20171J14444_1000502_pt1 | contig 10795 bp, 12 predicted proteins | sample TergutNc150P4_FD_14444 | JGI IMG/M metagenome (IMG submission 14444) | reverse complement strand
TCCATTCCGTTAGCCAAAGAAAAACTTTTTGGCTATGATGTATCTGACGGACTGTCGGCATGAATCTTCATGTGTCAGATCAAGTTTTGGCGATCACAACTGATTATGCCGGAATTTTCTGCCTGATGCTTAACTGTAAGCCCAGGTTGTCCAGTACTTTGGCAACGGTGCTGAATGAGGGATTGCCGTCCTCTGAAAGGGAACGGTAAAGGCTTTCGCGGTTAAGGTTCAGCTCCCTGGCTATCTGAGCCATGCCCTTTGATCGGGCTATATCGCCTATCACCTTAAACATAAACTCTATATCGTTTTCCTCAAGAGCGGCCTCAAGGATACCAATCACGTCCTCTTTGGTGTTGATATGCTCTGCCAGACTCCAATCGCTTACCGTTATTTTTTCCATGACTTATTACTCCTCTTCCAAAGGCAATATCGCTATTTGCTTTGCCCTGGCTATATCTTCTTGCTGGGTGGACTTATCGCCGCCGCAGAGCAGGATGATTATTTCTTTTCCGGTGTCCTTGTAATAGACCCTGTAGCCGGGGCCGTAATGAATACGCAGTTCGGAGATGCCCTCGCCAACCGGCCAAACGTCGCCGGGGTTCCCTTCGGCAAGGCGCTCAATCCGAGTGAGTATCTTGTACCGCGCACGGCTATCCCGTAAGCTGTCAATCCATTTTTTATAAACGCTTGACCTGCGTATCTTCATAGTTGTAGTGTCGCATATAAGCTACTACCTGTCAAAGGGTAATTTATTTTTTTGGTATATAAAATAACGGTTACTTTCCATGCTTGACCTAAAGCGCTTTGTGCGGTTGGCTATCCTGTATACCGTTTTATAACTTCCGTCATGGCTAAATTTACGTTTTTTACAATGTCTTGTGACATATGGTTTATTAATTCGCTGTTTTCACAAGGTACAAGGTTTGATAAAAACAATTCGTTGACTTCCACGCCGAGGGTATTTGCTATCTTTGACAGCATTTCCGGCTGGGGATATTTAATGCCGCGCTCTATATTACTTAAAAAAGGAATGGAAATATCGGCTTTTTCGGATAAATCAGCCTGAGAAAGCCCTCTTCTTGCCCGTAAAAGCTTTATGTTTTTGCCTAAAGTATCCTTTATGGCTTGACCATCCATGATCCATAACCTCTATAACCCTTTCTTCTTAATTTAAGTCCAAATAGTACATATTGACAAAATCCTATATGTACTATAGTCTATAGTCCGTATTGGATTTATTGTTTATACTTCCGGTTTTTGGGCACAGGTTATGAAAAAGCTATTAAACCAGCTCTTTAGGGAGGAAATTTTACAATTGGGCATCTCTAAAACTAAGAATAAAGCAGATATGAATAAAAAATACTTTTTACACAGTATAACACTGACGGTTTTTACTTTGCTGGTTTTGGCTTTTACGATAGCGCAAACCTCGGCTGACTTCCCTGCGGGTTTTACGGGATTATGGAAAAGGGATAATTATAACAATACGCTAACCGTTAACTCAAACTCCGTAAACGCAAGTAATCAGGATAACGCATGGGAAATTCAGAGCGTCTCCCGTGATACATATAAAATAAAGTCCGCGAACACAACAAAAACAATTACCATAAAGTTAAATAAAGACAACCTTGTAATAAGCGGCGATAAAGGTTCCGGCGAAAACAACTGGAACGGTACTTGGAAGAAGCAACACACGGCAGCCGCTCAATTTATAACAACCGCTGTGAAATACTGGAACGGGGACGGACGCAAGGACATACGGCTTGCGGTGCTTGAACCTACAAGCAAGGGGCTTTCGGCAAGCGAAAACTGGATACCTTCCATGATTCAAAGTTCCATTACCGGGGATTTTCAAAGGTTTTCGGCTATGACCATTGCCGACAGGCAGAACTATGAAAAAGTTCTAAGCGAGCAGAAACAGTCTCTTTCGGGAAATTATTCAGATAACGATTATATTAGTATCGGTAAACTTACCAACGCGCGCTATGTTTTATCAGGCTCTATAACGAAGACGGCAAGCGCCTTTATGCTGGAACTTGCCGTAACAGATGTTGAATCAGGCGAGCGCAAAGCATCGTATCCGCCGAAAGCGGTGTCTCCTTTTGCGCTCGAAAATATGTCGGCGGTGAAGGAAGCGACAGCGGAATTGCTGAGGCAGTTGGGCGTGCAGCTAACAAACGCAGGCTTACAGGAATTAAACAGTACGGCGAATGTCGCTCAGGTTAAGGCTGAAACCGCTCTCGCGAAAGGCATTGAGGCGCAGAGACAAGGAACGACTGTTGAAGCCCTTTCTTATTTTATACAGGCGAGCAATTACAATACAGGCCTTGCGGAAGCGGTCAGCCGTATGAATATTCTTACGGCGGACATTTCCAGCGGAAATATCGGGCAGGACACAAGGAACGACATAGCATGGCGCAGGGATTGGGTGAAGCGCTTACAGGAAACAGAAACCTACTTTGCCAATTCCATCAAGGAACCTCAGCCTTTTTATATTGTCTATTCCACGAACATCAGGCAGGGAAAAGTAGACTACCAAAAAGAGACGACTGATTTAACTATCTGGATGGGTTTTTATCCTGATTATGTATGGGCGGAAAATATAAATGAAGTAATAAACGCCGTGAAAAGGGGGTTACAAACAACAGGAAGGGCGCAGGTGTGGGAACTTGACTGGCCCGCAAAAAGCATAAATAATCCGTCCCCCTTTGTTACTCAGACAAAGAATTCAACTTCAACCGTAGTTGCAGAAATAATAAACAGCGAAGGAAAAAGCATAGGCAAGCAGACGGTAAAATCGCCTTATGGATTTGAGAGCAGGTCGGCGGTAATTACTCCGTCATGGCAATGGGAAGGAGATGTAGTTTTTCCCGCAGTGAACGCCAATTTAATTACCGACAAACTTACAATAAAGATAACCAGTATTGACGGAATAGCGGCGGAAAACGCTTCCAAACAAAAAAACATCAGCGTTATGCCGTTAACGGAATGGGAAGCTTTATTGAGAACACTTCCTTCAACAAGACGAAATATTGAACTGGCTCATCAACGCCAACGTGAGCAGGAAGCCATAGCAGCAGCTAAAGTTCAATATGATCAAGGAAACAAAAATTACAATGCAGGTAATTATTATCAGGCTATTACGAATTATACAGAAGCTATTCTTCTTAACCCTAATGACGCAGCTTCATATAACAGTCGTGCCAATGCATATTTTAAAAATAATAATTATTATCAGGCTATTGACGATTTTACGCAAGCGATTCATCTTGATACTAACTATGCAATAGCATATTTTTGGCGCGCTGAGGCGTATTTCAACATAAGAAATTATACTATGGCAATTGCTGATTATACAAAGGTGATTCGTATTGAGCCTAAGAATACACTTGCATATAACAATCGTGGTGCTTCATATTACAATATAAGTGAATATACCAGAGCAATTGCCGATCTTTCAGAAGCTATTCGTCTTAACCCTAATGATGCATATGCATATAACCTTCGTGGTAAAGCATATGGTCAATTAGGAAGTTACGATCAAGCTATTGCCGATTTTACACAAGTGATTCGCTTTAATCCTAATAACGGAGATGCATATTACAGCCGGGGTAGTGCATATGATAGTAAAGGAGCTAGCCTAGTAAATCAAGGCTATAGTTATAGGAGCAATATAGTTCAAGAATTTTATAAAAAAGCTAAGGTAGATTACGATGCTGCGTTGCGGATAGAACCGAGTAATGCTAAATATAAAAATAGCGTGGACTTAATACGATATAAAATAATACTTTAAGTATTTATCGGCAGGTGTAAAAGAAGGAGGCGTAACAAGCAGACAAAAAACAGGTCAGGAACTGGCACGGTTCTATTGTGCGTAACGTTCTTTATATGAGGGACGGAAAGAAAAAATAACAACGTAAGTTGTTGAGGAGGAAGAAACATGGTTATTAGAACCATTCAAGATTATGAAAATTTATGTGGAGAAAAACAGTATGTTTTTCGAGGTCAAGCCAATAAAAAATGGCCTCTCTTACCAAGAGCTTATCGTTGTGATAGCAATGTCAATTGTCCAACGAATGAAAAAACATTAGTAGATCGATTTATTATGCATTTACAAGAAAATGGATATCATGGCTTTTCGTGTGAACTAAACCAATTCGATTTTCTTACTAGAAGTGCCGAAATCTTTCCAACAGATGAAATGCTGCCTTATTGGGCTTTAGCTCAGCACTACGCTTTTGATTCGCAGTTTCCTTGGTTAAAAACCAGTTTATTGGATGTAACTCATAATCTGGATATAGCAGCATATTTTGCTGTTGAAGATATTACGGAAGAAGCATCTGATGGGGAAATTTTTGCTTTCGATCCGTCAACAATAATAGAGCCATATAAATATTACGAACCTTCAGGTGGTTCGAGGATGGAAGCAAGGTTGGTTGTTCAAGATTGTGCTTTTATATATAGAGTGCAAAAATGCGAACACATGGACGAAAATTCACCTTACAAAAACAAAGAACCTTTTGATGATATTGTCAAAGATAAAATTACCATTACAAGCGAATTAAAACCTCAACTCAAGGAATACTTGCAGAAAAAATTGATTAAGTTGTTTATGTACCCTCGTTTAATTTTGGGACGGGTAACTCCCAGTTTGGCAACTGCTGGTTTACACACTTATGAGGAGCTTAAAAAAATAAACGCCCCAGCAGTTAATAGAGCCGAAAAGCTTGGTGATAGACACAATGGATATTAAAAGACAATTGGTATCAAGGCTCGGCATATTTTTCCATGACGTAAGCTTCCCAGCCGCCGCCGGAAACGGTTTTTACTTTGGCAGTTCCCTTTTCCGCCATTTCTTTTTGCAGGAATCGGCTAACATCTTCAATTTCCGCAGATTTCGGGAAGCCGGAATCGCTTTGGCTTTTTACATCAATCATGGGTACATATTAGCATAAAACCGTAAAAAATATAAGGAGCTGTTTATGAAAAAGAAAATATTAATCACGCTATTAATGCAATTTCAAATCGGTTATGGAAGAAGCGGACAAACACCCTTTAATAACTTCCTGATCAGCAAGCTGGAATATTTAAAAAAAATCCTGATAAAACGGAGAACGCTTCAAAAGCACGTCCAAAACGACATTGGTATATACCAGAACATTCATTTTAGATATTTTACCAGCCTTTCCTCTCGTATTTGTTCAAGGCTTATATCTCCGATATGGGCTGCTATACCAAGAAGCCTGTCGGCACGAGGCGTTGCTCCGGCTCCTTCTTTTTTCGTTGCAATTTTATCCTGTTTTTCAGAAACCGGAGTTACTTTCAGTTCAACCCGCGCAGGCCCTGTTGGAATTTCTTTTGGAGCGAGAAACTCAAAAAATATCCTGCGGTCAGCCGGAATTTCAACCGTTTGTTCTATAGTCATGGGTACATATTAGCATAAAACCGTAAAAAATATAAGGAGCTGTTTATTAAAAATAACATTTCATTTTTATTTCTTCTTTTTTATTTCATATTTATTTCTTTCTCCCTCTATTCCCAATCACTGGCAAGCTATCAAGCGGCGGCGGACGACGCAACACGCAGACTGGAAGAAGCGTTAAGCGGAGGTTCAGCCGCCGGAACAAAACAAACAGCGGCAGTTAAATCAACAAGAGGCGGAACAAGACCAAAATGGATAAACAATCAGTACTCGGATTATCCTCAAAAACATTACATTACCGCAGTCGGGAATGCAAAAAACCAAAGCGACGCCGAGAAACAGGCGTTAGCCGCTCTTGTCGCTTTTTTCGGACAGTCGGTAAAGTCGGACTATGTTGTCGCTTCTCTTTACAGTGAAGCGGTTACTAACGGAATTGTCTCGGTATCGGAAAATACCAACGTAAGGGAAACAATCGTTACAGCCGCCTCTCTTGACAACCTTATCGGGGCCGCTATCGGCAACGTCTGGGAAGACGGACGGGGAACATTTTACGCGCTGGCGTATATTGAAAAAGAAAGAACAGTTTTTATTTATACGGAAATAATCAGGATAAACCAACGGAATATCGAAAACCTTATCTCAATGAACGACTCTCAGAAAAACACCCTTGACGGTTACGCCCGCTATAAACTCGCAGCTCTAATTGCAGGGATGAACGCCCAATACGCCAATATAGTTTCGCTCGCAGGAGGAACAACGGCTTCGCTTAATATGACAAGCTCAGATACCCTGATTTTAGAGGCAGCCGATATTATTAAGAATATCACTGTCGGTTTTAACGTAAAGAAAGACAGTAACAACCGTGTCCGGGACGCTTTCGCCAAAGCCCTGAGCGGAGAGGGGCTTAGAACGCAGGGAAACAATCCGCCTTACATACTGGAAATAAACATTGACATGAGCGAAGCAAAGTTTGCGGGTAACAGTTTTATCTTTTGCCGTTATACGCTAAGCGCCAATCTGGTTGAGAAAGCCACAGGTTCCGTCCTTTTTCCCTTTAACGTTACCGACAGGGAAGGCCATACGACTTACGCTGAGGCGCAGAACAGGGCGTTTGCTTCCATAGAAAAGCTCATCAATGACAAATACCCTGACGCTTTCAGGGAGTATCTCGCGGCATTATTGCCGCAAAAATTACACAGGTAAAATATTTTTGTATGAAAATATTATTTTTTTATTTAGGAGTTAGGAAATGAAAAAATCTCTTTTTATTTGCGTTTGTCTTCTCGCCGTTTTTATTGCGGTATCATGCGCCTCAACAAAAAAAGCAGAGCCTTCAACGGACAAAGCTGTGTCCTCAAGCGTCAAGACCTCCGCTTCTGTAAATCAAATAGGGCGCAGGGCGAACAGCGGTATACCTAAGTCTATCAGGGACGCTATAAGTAAAGTTCCCGAAGACGCGCTTGTCGGTGTTGGAACGGCAAAAATGGCGTCATTGAGCCAGTCCCGGACTATCTCTCAGACAAGGGCGCGCGCCGAGCTTTCACGGCAGATGGACACTGTTGTAAGGGATATGGTGCGTGATTACACGGCGGGCAGCGAGGTTGATCCTTCGGCGGTTCTCTCCTTTCAGGAAAACATAACGGTAGCCCTTTCGCAGGCGAGGCTTGTCGGCGCTTCTATTATAGAAGAAGACCAGGACGCAAACGGCAATTACTGGACGGCGATTACGTTAAACAAAAACGGAGCCGTAAACGAGATCAATCAGGCTGTAGCGGCGGCTAAACTGCGAGTTCCGGCGATGGCGTCATTTAACGCTCAGGAGAGAATGGACAAGGCGTTTGACAAGCTTTACGGGAACGAGATCGGATATTCCGACAGTAATTAAGTGCGGATTGATTATCTGGCCGCTTACGAGCGGTCAGATAATTGTGAAAAACATGAGATAGAAAAGTAAAAATATGTAATACTGTAAGACTATGAAAAATAAATTATTGTTAATTATCAGCGTTTTTACGGCAGGTTTATTTTTTTCCTGCCAAAGGTCTTTAAATACGAAATTGCTGCATCTGGTTAACGATGCGGTATTTGAAGTGATTCTGGAAAAACCTGCTGACGATCAGATCGTTTACGAAAAAGAGATTAACTGGGATCTTGTTCCTTTTTATATAAGAACTGACAAATATAATTCCATTGGGACAGCTTTTGCCATTTCAAAAACAGAACTTATAACCGCCTTCCATGTGCTCGAACTGCTTGAAGGTAATTATGATAAATACTTTATCAGGGATTCGCGGGGAAATGTTTACGAAGTAGATATGATTACGGGCGGTTCCAAAGAAAAGGATTATATTATTTTTACGGTAAAAGGGAAAACCTTCAGTAAATATTTCCGGTTTAAAAGAAACTTTAATATCGGAGACACTGTTTTTAGTATAGGCAACGCCCTTGGCGAAGGCATCGTAATACGGGACGGCCTTGTTTTAGGTACAATCCCTGATGAGTATTCGGGAACATGGAACCAGCTTAAAAGTTCAGCTACTATTAGTCCCGGAAATTCCGGCGGGCCTCTTGTAACTCCCGGAGGTAAAGTAATTGCCCTTATAACTTCGCATATTGATAATGTATTTTATTCGACTCCGGCGGATGCTATTCTGAGCGACGACCGTTCAGTTCTTTTGTACAGGAAGAAAACAGGTTATGCTCACTTTGTTTTGGCAAATGAATTATACGATTTTTTTGAAACGCAGGCTTCTCTGCCGGATACATATATTAACGTAAAAAAATTATTCAGGGAAGCCTATAACAAATATTATGACGATTCCCTGTCCGCTCTTTTTGAGGAAGCCCCTGAATACCTTGGCGAAGAAAATAATGAGTATCTGCTTAACGGTTATTCCCGGCAGGGGAAGCAGGAAGTTACTTCTCTTTCATCAGGCGATCTGCAGGTAAGTTGTGTTGATTATAACGATGACAAATGGAAACTTTTTGATCCAATAAAATATACATATAACCTTGGTGATGACGGTAAACTGTATTATGGTGATTGGATTTTTGATTTTTATAAAATTAATAAACCAAAGTCTGCTTCTCTGGAAAAAATCTGTACGGATCCAAAGTATATTATGGATCTCATTCTTAAAAACCGGCGGATAGAAAGAGAAATATGGTGGGGTTATAAATACCGGATACTCTCTTACGGAGAGCCGGCTTCTACGGAGCTTTTTCGGGATTCCCTTGGAAGAACGTGGATTACCGCAAATTGGAAAATCGGTTTTAGTGATGAAGTATTGATTATGTATATCCTGCCGATGCCGGACGGTCCTGTTATTCTAACAACAAAGCAGTACAGCGGTTCATTTTATGAATATGATTGGGATTTACGGAAATTATGCGATCATACTTTTCCGGTTTACGGAGCAAGTTTTGACGAATGGGATAATTTTTTTGCCCTTACTCAATATATCCCGGATTTCCTTAAAGATATGAGTTTTAAATGGAACAGCAAAGAACAGGCTTTTTCTTTTAGCTGCGGATATATATCAATTAACGCAGACAAGCAGGTTTTTGATTGGAACAGCAAGTCCGAATTACTTCTGTATCCCCTCTGGTTTAAACAAGATGATAAACTGGAATTTGATGTTCTTAAAGTAACGCTGTACGCGGATCAAAGAAGGAAAGAAAATATCATTCTTTACCGGAATATTAAACCGGATCCAAAACTTGACGCATCTCTCATTAAAAACTGGAACAGCTTGAAATTGGGAAAATTCCCTTTCAATGGAAATCCTGTTATCTCAAATAAAGATAATACAGGTTTTATAGGTTCTGTCATAAAAACAAAACAGCCCAATCTTGATGTATTTTTTTCTTTATACCTTGAAATGGAAGAACCGCAAAGCGAAGAAGATATTAGCCGCAGATTTAACGCTTTCAGGAAAGGAGTTTCTATTGAGAAGTAAAGCGGGAAGTCGAATATGTTAAAAAATATCCTGTCATATTTGGAATCATCTTATTATTACAGCCTGTTTTTCTTGCGGGTCAGGTATTAAGCAACGAACAGGCGAACTCTCTTTTTTCCGCTCTAGACAGAATGTTTAACGATGAGCAGCTTCTTACCCCCCGAATTGGTTATTAATTCCGCTCAACCTGCCGTATACAACGGCTATCATGTGGTAATTTTGGAAAGCAGAGAACCAAACGCTTTTTCCACTCATGGCGGACATATTTTTATAACAAAGGGATTAATAGACATTGTTCCTTGCGGTAATAATTTGTTCAATTGTCGTGTTTTGAAAGTTTATAGTCGGTATTTTCAATGTAGACCATAAGCGGCTTTCGTAATTCAACAATTTGTTCGTTTGTGTCACTTTTTGTAAGCACATAATGCCTTAATTTTACAAATGCCCGCATGATGTTTACCTCAATTGCACGTTCAGAATTTATTACACTTGAACCTCAACCGAGCCTGTAAGGCGAAGGTTCCCCTCTTGACAGCATTGAAACACCTTGTTCGGTAAAAACATAAGGCTTGTATTTTCTTGTGTCTTTTTTAAAGGTCACAATTTGTGACCTTAGATTTTTCCATTCTTCATCAGTCAATTGAAACATAAAATCGGACGGGAAACGCCTAATATTACGTTTTACAGCTTGATTTAATGATCGCAATTCAACTCCATACAAATCCGCAATGTCTCGGTCAAGCATGACTTTTTGCATTCGAATTTCATAAATTAACTTTTGGAGTTGTACTAATTTTTGAGTCATGTATTAGCCCAAAGACGCTTATCATTTTCATTTTCGTGTTCAATTTCTTCCTGCTGCATTTCCATAAAGCGTTCAAGGGTAAGTTTTGCTCCTTTTGCCTTTGCCAGTCCTAATAACGGGTTAACCCAATTACCTGTAACATGCGTTGTTTGTTCTTCTTCAGATATCAGCGTCAAAGCAGCTCGCGCTTTCCCCTCCGGTATTTGCGGTGGGATATCAAAATCCAAATGCAGTCTGTGGTCAGCCGGTATTGTTACCGTTTTTTCAATGGTCATGGGATTAAATATATCATGAAGAAGAATAAAGGACAAACATTTATAAAATTGATTTTCTTGTAAATTCCCTATTGCATTTTTTTATTGATTTTTGCTAAAATAATAATATAAAGGCGGACGGATAACCCGCTCATTCAAACAGAGGAAAAGATGTTGAAAACAGCGGAACGGCTGAACAGATTTTATAACTTAATTTTCGGCGCTAAAAGCGTCCTTTCCTCCCTTTCTGTCATATCTGTAGTAGTAATTCTCGTAGTAATTATTAGCCGGTAATGGCACGGAGTTCCTTTTTAGGAAAATCTGCAGCCTTTACCGGGTTTCTCAAGTTCTGGAG
>JGI20171J14444_1000500_pt1 | contig 10820 bp, 9 predicted proteins | sample TergutNc150P4_FD_14444 | JGI IMG/M metagenome (IMG submission 14444) | reverse complement strand
CGCCGTAATTTTTAAAAACATTTTTTAATCAGGCAGGCGCAGAAATAAAAACTCTGCGCCTGCTCTTTGTGTTGTAAATACATCAAGTGCGAATAAAGAAACAACGAGAGCGAACAAACTTCACCCTTAATATTTTGACTAAAAAATTAAACAGACTTTAAATAAATCAAAAAAAGTTTTGTACTTTTGCAGGAAATTTAAGATACAACTACCCATTGAATTGGTAATATGATATAATTTTTTCAAACAGGCATAGAATTGATGAGAAAGAGTAATTTTCATAATAAAAATGTGGTAAAAACGAACTTTCGCGTTGCTGAACGGGCGGAACTTATGGACTTTTTGCTTAAAAAAATGGGCGGAATGAGCCGTACTTCCGTTAAAAATCTGCTTGCACACCGCCAAGTTTTTGTAAATGATAAAATTACAACACAATACAATCACCAACTTGCAGAAAACGACAAAGTTACTGTTTCGTCAGGACGTGGAAATATTGAACTTTCACACCCAAAACTGCGCATACTTTTTGAAGATTCATACATCATTGTTGTTGAGAAAAAACACGGTTTACTCACCGTAAGCACAGGAAAAAGCGACGAAACGACAGCCTTTTCCATTTTAAAAAACTACGTTAAAAAGCAATCGCCGCAAAATCATATTTATATCGTACATCGGCTCGACCGTGATACTTCGGGGGTTCTTGTCTTTGCCAAATCGCGCGAAATACAACTTGCTTTGCAGGAAAATTGGCACACGATTGTTCGCCAGCGAACATATTTTGCTGTGGTTGAAGGAGTTATGCCAAAGCAGGAAGATACTTTGGTTTCGTGGCTTACCGAAAATCCAAAATCGTTGAAAATTCATTCAAGCCAAACCGACAACGGCGGACAGAAAGCGATAACTCATTATAAATCAATAAAATCAAACGAAAAATTTTCTCTTTTGGAAATAAATCTTCAAACAGGACGCAAAAATCAAATTCGCGTACATTTGCAGCAAATAGAACACCCTATCGTTGGCGACAAAAAATACGGTTCAACCGTTAATCCAATCGGGCGTATGGCTTTGCACGCCAAAATTCTCGATTTTTTTCACCCTGTCACGCATCGCCCTGTCCGCTTTGAAGCGCCTGTACCAAAAGATTTTATGAAGTTGGTTTTATAATTTTTTACAATTTTTATATTTACAAATTAATTTTATTTATCATTTTTAAAAACACTAAATTATTTAAGAAATATGGAAACAATAACGTTGACAATGATTAAGCCTGATGCTGTCGCAGCAGGGAATGCAGGTGCGATTTTAGGAAAAATTGCAGAGGCAGGATTTAAAATTAAAGCCTTAAAAATGACGCAATTAACCATTAGCGATGCGCAAAGGTTTTACGAAGTTCACAAAGGCAAACCGTTTTACGAAAGTTTGGTAGAATTTATGACCTCAGGTCCGATTGTAGCCGCTGTTTTGGAAAAGGGAAATGCAGTGGCTGATTTCCGCACGTTTATCGGTGCAACCAATCCTGCAGATGCTGCCGAAGGCACAATTCGCAAACTGTATGCCACTTCGGTAACGCAAAATGCAATTCACGGTTCAGACAGCGACGAAAACGCTCAAATAGAAGCCTCATTCCATTTTGCCCAAAGGGAAATGTTTTAAAAATATGAATTTTAATAAAATAAGAATATGAAGATTTTGCCTATTGTTAAATCCGACCCCTACCTTGCGCCGTATGCGGGGGCTATTTTGGGACGGTATGAATATTTTTTGGATACAGAAAAACGACTTGCAGGCGATGTTCCATTATCTGATTTTGCCTCAGGTTATCTGTATTTCGGGTTGCATCGAACCGAAAAAGACTGGGTTTTTCGAGAATGGGCGCCAAATGCTACCGCCATTTATATGGTTGGCGATTTTAACAATTGGCAAAAAATGGAAAATTTCCGCTTACAGCCTATACACGACGGCATTTGGGAAATTTCTTTGCCTGCTGAAACTTTGCAGCACGGTCAGTTCTACAAACTTATTGTAGAATGGAACGGAGGCAGTGGAGAGCGTATTCCTGCGTGGGCGCGGCGCGTTGTGCAGGACGAAAATACCAAAATTTTCTCAGCACAGGTTTGGAATCCTAAAAAGCCATTTGTTTTCAAAAATAAAAAATTTATTCCTCAAAAAAATCCATTGCTTATTTACGAGGCGCATATCGGTATGGGCGGACAGGAGGAAAAAGTTGCCACTTATGAGGAATTTCGCCTCAATGTATTGCCGCGAATTGTCCAACTCGGCTACAACTGCATTCAACTTATGGCGATTCAGGAACATCCGTATTATGGCTCGTTTGGGTATCACGTTTCGAGTTTTTTTGCTGCCTCATCGCGTTTTGGTACGCCCGAAGAACTCAAAGCGTTGATTGACGAGGCGCACTCGCGCGGAATTGCTGTAATTATGGATATTGTTCATTCTCATGCAGTTAAAAACGAAGTTGAAGGGTTAAGCCGCTTTGACGGTACGCCTTATCAGTATTTTCATGGCGGAACGCGGCGCGAACATCCAGCGTGGGATTCTGTATGTTTCGATTATGGGAAACCATCCGTTTTGCATTTTCTTTTGTCCAATTGCAAGTTTTGGCTCGAAGAATATAAATTCGACGGCTTTCGTTTCGATGGAATAACTTCTATGCTTTACCGCTCGCACGGCTTGGGCGAAGATTTTAATTCCTACGACAGTTATTATAATCTCAATCAGGACGGCGATGCAATTTGTTATCTTACTTTGGCAAATAAATTAATTCACGAATTGGACAGCAACCATATTACCATTGCCGAAGATATGAGCGGAATGCCCGGTTTGGCGCAAAAAATTGACGACGGCGGTATTGGTTTTGATTTCCGTTTGGCAATGGGCGAACCAGATTTTTGGATAAAATATATTAAAGAAGTGCGCGAAGAAGACTGGAAAGCAGGACATATTTATTGGGAAATGAATAACCGCCGCCTTGATGAACGCACAATTTCTTATGCCGAAAGCCACGACCAAGCACTTGTAGGTGATAAAACAATTATTTTCCGACTCATTGATGCCGATATGTACTGGCACATGCAGAAAGGGGACACAACTTTACTTGTTGACAGAGGAATTGCCCTGCACAAAATGATACGTCTGATTACCGCAACAACAATGAACGGCGGCTATCTTAATTTTATGGGAAATGAATTCGGACACCCCGAATGGATTGATTTTCCACGTGCGGGAAATAATTGGAGTTATAAATATGCGCGGCGGCAGTGGGATTTGGTTGATAATAAGAATTATTTGTACCGCGCTCTGTGGCTTTTCGACAAGGCAATGATTGAGTTGATTAACAGCGTTGAACATTTTAATCTTTTATCAAACTGTAAAATTTGGGATAACGAAAACGACCAGGTTATGGCATATAAGCGGGGCGATTTTGTGTTTGTATTTAATTTTAGTGGAAGTCAATCATTTACAGATTATGGCATTTTGGTAGAGCCGGGAAAATACAAAGTTGTTCTAAATACCGACAATCCTGTTTTTGGCGGGTTTGGCTTAACAGACGACAGCGTAGAACACCTGACCTCTGCCTCCAATTCTTTCGACAACAAAGAATGGCTACAACTCTATCTGCCCGCAAGAAGTGCAGTGGTGTTGAAAAGAGAACAGTAAAGAAAACAGCAAAATCTGCAATCAAATTTTTTTACATTTTGCATATTTAGAAAATTCATTCATGTTCCGCCGAATTATCAGCGGAACATGAAGCAATGACCGCAATAGTGCTGGCGGATTTTATTTTGGCACAAATTTATTTTTTTTAATAAAAATCCGCATTATATATTTAATATTGCTAAATAATTTTTTTTGAAATGAGATTAATTCAGAAAAATACTGTATTTTTGCAATCAAATTCAAATTTTAAAACATATATGAATCTTTTTTGGAAAAAACTGTTTGGACAACTTCATTCGACTGCACGTTTTGAGCAGGACGAAAAGGATGCCTTGGCGGATATGCAACGCTATTATGCGGTGGAAAAATCGGTAGAACTTGCCGAATACCGCGAACTTTTTCACATTGTGAAATCGGCAAAATTCAAAGAAAACAAAAAAATTCTGCAAAACCGCCGCTACCGCGATACAGAAGAAAGCCGCGATTGGCGCAAATTGGAAAAATTACAGAAAAATTCGGCTATTCGTCAATATTATAATACTGCCGAAAGTGAGCCTTTAAAACTGTTTTTAACTTTTAAAGAAAGTCATGAATATGAACTTTTGGGCAATCCAAAAGAAGTAAAAATGTCCGAAAGGTTGAAAAATTTCAAAAATTACGAACGCTCAAAAGAGTATAAAAATTATGTGCGTTTTCATAATTCATACATTATCAAAGAGTTAAAAGATTTGCAGGCGAAAGTTGCCGCGCCCGAATTTAAGCGTGCAAACGATTTTTGGGCAAATCCGCACCGCTGGGAAACCACGCCCGAATATGCGCAGGAACAGCGTTTTTATTCTTTGGCAAAAAGCCCTGATATTGTGTTCTTTAACAACGAAACGCCTGAACGTTTTAAAAAATATCATGAGCGTACGCTGACTTTTTCGCAGGAATTTGACTGCACAACTTTGCCTTTGGTTTGGAAAGCGGGATTTCATTATGTTGCTCAGCAACTTATTGGCAATCACTCTTTTGCAAACGAAAAACAGGCAAACAACAACGGTAAGAATATTGCTGTTGAAGACGGCATTCTGAAAATTCACACGCACCACGAACATATCAAGGCTACCGCGTGGGACGTAAAAAAAGGTTTTATCGAAAAAGAATTCGATTATACTTCAGATGTTATCAACACCGCCGAAAGTTTTCGTCAGGAATGCGGCATTTTTCAAGCGAAAATTCGCTGTTCAGGCAATATTCATCACGCTTTTTGGCTCGGTGCAGACAGAAAATTGCCGCATGTCAACATTTTCCATTTCGACGGCAACAAAATCACTGTCGGCAATGCGAGCAGAGAAAGTTTTGACAGAACGGTTATCAAGGGAATAACTCGCTTATTACCATTTGTTTATACGCTCGTTTGGAATAAAAACGAACTTGTATGGTACATCAATAATATCGAAGTGTATCGCACAAGCGCAAATATTCCCAAAGAAAAATTGTATTTGGCGTTCAATTCCTTTATTTCAAGCAACCAAACAGGCTCTACAGGTTTGCTCGAAGTGGATTGGGTAAAAGTTTATAAAATTTAATTTTGATGAAAATCGCTGTTTTTGGCTCAAAACATCACGAAATTGTCGTTTCGCTTATTGACAATTTGTTAAAACATTTTCAGAATAAAAAGGATTTTTCTTTTGCTTTCGAAAAATATTTTTTTGAATATTTAAAAAAGCAAAATGTTGATTTACAGCAAACTGTAATGATTGGAGAAAATGATTTTACATCTGATTTGGTGTTGAGTTTTGGCGGCGACGGCACTTTTCTTAAAACAGCGGCACTTGTCGGCAGCAAGCAAATTCCAATTTTGGGAATTAATGTAGGGCGGCTCGGTTTCCTTACCGACCTTTCGGGGCGTGAGATTTCAGAATTATATAAAATTATTGAAAATCAGAATTTTGAAGTTGATGAGCGTACGCTTATTGAAGTAAAAAATTCAGAAAATATTGCTTTGAAGTCGCCTTTTGCTCTTAATGAAATTGCAGTTATGAAGCAGGATACTTCGGCTATGATTGACATTGAGGCAAGGGTAAATGGTGAATTGATAAATATTTACCGCTCTGACGGACTTATAATTGCAACGCCGACCGGCTCAACTGCCTATTCGATGAGCGTCGGAGGACCGATTGTTGTTCCGAAAGTAGCAAGTTTTATTATTTCGCCAATCGCTTCACACAGTTTGAACGTACGCCCGCTGATAATTCCCGATTCGTGGGAAATTGAACTTACAATTAACAGCAGGTCAAATAGTTACCTTGTTGCCCTTGATGGGCGTTCCCAAATTTTTACAAACGAAACAAAACTTTTTGTCCATCGCGCACCTCATAAAGTATTGATTGCCAAGCAAAAAGACCGCATTTTTTTTGATACCTTAAAAGAAAAACTTATGTGGGGAGCAGATACCAGAGAAATTAGAAATTGAAAATTTAAAGCAAATAAAACCTTGATTATAAAAAATGTTTGATATAATTATTGCAGGCAGCGGAATTGGCGGGCTGATTTGTGGTTATATTTTATCAAAAAATGGTTATAAAGTCGCTATTTTTGAAAAAAATGCACAGATTGGCGGCTGTTTACAAACTTTTACCCGCAAAGGCGTGAAGTTCGATACAGGAATGCACTATATCGGCTCTATGGAAAAAGAGCAAATTTTGCATAAATTTTTCAAATATTTTAATTTACTTGACGATGTAAAACTGTCACCTTTGAATAAAAATGGCTTTGAGGTAATTTCTATCGGTGGCGAAATTTACAAATATGCCAATGGGATAGAGAATTTTATTGATGTTTTAGCACAAAAATTTCCTGAAAATAGCGATGATATTCAATGTTATGTCAATAAAATGAAAACGATTGCCGACACTTCGCCTCTATATAATTTGCAAAAAATAAATTCCGATATTTACATTGATACAGAATATTTTACTACTTCGGTAAATGATTTTATTGATTCCTGTACCAAAAATCCAAAATTACGCAAAGTTCTCGCGGGTAATTTGCCGCTTTATGCAGGAGTGAAAGACAAAACGCCCGTTTATGTTCAGGCATTGATGAATAATTTTTATATTCAATCGGCATATAGAATTGTTGGCGGAAGCGACAGCATCGCCTTTTCGTTAGCAAAATCAATCGAAAAATTTGGCGGGAAAATTTATAAAAATGCGGAAATTGAAGAATTTATTTGTGATGAAAAGCAAATGACAAAAGTTCGCTTAACAAATAGACAGGAATTTGAAAGTCAATATTTTATATCGAATATTCACCCGCAGGTTACGATTTCAAAAATTCATTCACCGCTTTTGCGCAAAGTTTATAGAGATAGAATTGCAAATATTGAAAATACGATTTCTAATTTTACTGTTTTTCTGATTTTTAAGAAAAACAGCGTAAAATATCTTGATTATAATTTTTATCATTATGAAAATGAAAATATCTGGGAATTAGAAAATTACAAATCCGAAGATTTTCCACAAAGTTATTTGTATATGCATCAGGCAACTGAAAATCAGGAATTTGCAGAAAGCGCACAACTGATTGCATATATGCGTTATGATGAAGTAGAAAAATGGGAAAATACTGTAAGCGGCAAGCGCGGACAGGACTATCAGAATTTTAAGCGCGACAGAGCAGAACGCTTAATAAACAGACTTAACGAACAATTTCCAAACATAAAAGATTGTATTTCAGATTATTATACTTCCTCGCCGCTCACTTACCGCGATTATACCGCAACAGTGCGCGGCTCAATGTACGGCATTTTAAAAGATAAAAACAATCCGATTCAAACGCGAATTTCACAACGCACAAAAATTCCAAATTTCTTTTTCACAGGACAAAATATAAATTCACACGGAATTTTGGGTGTTACAATCGGCGCAATTATAACTGCCGCCGAAATCGTTGGAAAAGAAAAAATAATCAGCGAAATATTTTGATTGACAAATAAACAAAAATAAATATTAATATAAATTTAAAAATTATGCAAATAACACAAATTTCTGATTATAAACAATTTATACCGTTATGGTTTGCCGAAGACATTGGCGATGGCGACCACACAACTCTTTCGTCAATTCCTGCCGATGCAGTTGGAAAATCGCGACTGATTATCAAAGATAATGGCATTTTGGCAGGCGTTGAGGTGGCGCGGGAGATTTTCAATTCTTTCGACCCTTCTCTGCAAATGACTGTATATAAACACGATGGAGATGAAGTAAAATATGGCGACATCGCTTTTGTTGTGGAAGGAAAAGTACGCTCGCTACTGCAAACAGAACGCCTGATGCTCAACATTATGCAACGAATGAGCGGAATTGCCACGCGCACAAACGAATACCTAAAACGGCTTGAAGGCACAAAAACACAAGTCCTTGACACGCGCAAAACTACGCCCGGACTGCGTCTGCTCGAAAAGGAAGCGGTACGTATCGGCGGAGGAACAAATCACCGCATCGGGCTTTTCGATATGATTTTGCTTAAAGATAATCACGTAGATTTTGCAGGAGGAATCAAAAATGCGATTGAAAATGCGCGTAAATATCTGAAAGAAAAAGGTAAAAATCTTAAAATAGAAATTGAGGTACGAAATCTTGACGAACTTCAACAAGCGCTTGACTGCGGCGGCGTGGATAGAATTATGTTTGATAATTTTACGCCTGAACTTACTCGAAAAGCGGTAGAAATGGTTGGCGGGCGATGCGAAACCGAATCTTCTGGCGGAATCACGCTCGAAACTTTGCGTCAATACGCAGAATGTGGAGTTGATTATATTTCAGTTGGTGCGCTGACTCACTCCGTCAAAAGTTTGGATATGAGTTTTAAAGCGGTGTGAAGAGTATTATATAACTTTATACAATTTATGGGAACTTCTAAAAACGTTATTGTGAGAGCGATAGCCCGAAGCAATCTATTGAAAACCAATATTCTGGATTGCTTTCTGCTTCGTTCCTCGCAATCGCAATGACGTAAAAACAGAATTTTTTCAGTTTTTATTTGTTATGATAAATTTATTTACTGTTTTTACAAAATATTTTTGAACAACCACAATAAATAATTATGGACATTTATGAAAATTAAATTATAGATAGATAGATAGATAGATAGATAGATAGATAGAAATTTTTTGAAAAAATTATTTAATAATTAAAAAAAATATATTAAATTTGCCGAAAATTTTTAAGTATTTCTCACATAGTTTTTAACATATTTCAACTCTTGGAAAGTTCAAAATGTAAAAAACAGATTATTAGGAATATATTTATTTTTCTATTTTTTAAACAAACAATTATAAAAGATGAGAAAAAACGGCATAAATGAAATTAACACAAATTTGTTAAACGTATTTTTACGTAAAATGATTATCGTTTTCCTTATTATTGTTTCGATAATTTATATCTGTTTCACTGTTGTGTATATGATGTACAATGTGCCGTTACTCAGATATTTGATGCTTGCTTGCTCTATTCAACATATCATTTGGTTAATATTATTTTTATTCTTCATAAAAGATATGCCTTTAGATATGCCTTTAGAGCCGTTAATACTTATGTATCTTGCTTACATAAGTGCAACTATATTTCCATTTACATGTATGTATTGGCATGGAGATCATCCTGTTTCATTTTTTTGGTATATGATAGTTCTGGTTGGCGCAATGGCATTTAATATAAATAATATCACGCCATGGATTGTATTAATTGCGCTTTTAGTAATTTGCGTATTTTTATTCAGCCATATTTTCCCTGATATAGATTTACTGCCTTTTATACATTATATCAATATTATAACTATTGTTTCGGTATTTGTTTTATCTGCATTTTTTGCAACAATGTTTGTGCAAATGAAAAAAATTAAAGAATCTGTTAGTGTCGAAACTTTACAAAAAAATGACGAAAATCCAGAAAATTACGATGCGTTGTATCGCGACATTATTAATCATTTGGAAACTCACAAACCTTTCAAAGATTATCATTTTAACGCTCAAACACTTGCAAAGGAAATAAAAACCAATGTAAATTATATTTCAAAAGCCATTAGCGTAGGTACTAACGGCGTAGAAAATTTCAATACGCTTATAAACAGATTTAGAATAGAACATGTAAAATCTCTGCTCAATAGCAACACAATGAAAAAATATACAATAGATTATATCTATGCCGAAGCCGGCTACAAATACCGCTCTACTTTCAATGCAGCATTCAAAAATATTACAGGAATGACTCCATCGGATTACATATCTCAAATAAATTAAGATGATAAGTAAACTTTATAAAAATCCTGTTTTCCCATTAATTGCTAACGCAGTGACGGAAAAATATAATTTTTTAACGTTAAATAAAAAATAAAATACCAACTGTTTTACATGTTGGATATTTTAACGCCTCATTTTTGACAATTAAATTTGTTTAGTTTTTCAACTGGAAAATAAAAACAGGAAAGGGATAAATTTTGGAATTGCAGATTATTCAAAGTAAAATTTACGAAATCAGAGGGTACAGGGTTATACTTGACCGTGATTTAGCCCAAATGTACGAAGTAACAACAGGGAATTTAAACAAGTCGGTTAAACGAAATATTGACCGTTTCCCGGCTGATTTTATGTTTCAATTAAATGAAGATGAGTTTAACTTGATATTCCAAAATGGAACATCAAGTTGGGGCGGCACTCGAAAACTACCGTTTGCTTTTACCGAACACGGTGTTGCTATGCTTGCGGGGTTACTTGGCAGCGAAACAGCAATCAATGTAAATATTCAAATTGTACGCGCCTTTGTAATGTTGCGTCAATATGCTTTGGGTTATGTTGAACTTAACAAAAAACTTGAAAATTTTATGCTTGAAACCAATATGCAGTTTAATGAAATTTATCAGGCGCTTACAGAATTGGCAGAACAAAAAAAGATTTCAGAAAAGCCCCTTACTCCTATCGGATTTCGCGCTCCACAGTATAATCAGACGGATAACGAATAAAAAAGCGCACCAGAACTTAATCGGGTGCGCATACTTTTGAATTTATAAACATTTAATCAGCAATAAAATAGAATTTTTAACGTTAAATAAAAAATAAAATACCAACTGTTTTACATGTTGGATATTTTAACGCCTCA
>JGI20171J14444_1000496_pt1 | contig 10915 bp, 3 predicted proteins | sample TergutNc150P4_FD_14444 | JGI IMG/M metagenome (IMG submission 14444) | reverse complement strand
TACATCGAGGAAATGAAGATGCGGGAATCGATTTTATTCGGTCGGATTGAAATGCTGGCAATGGAAGCCTGCGTCCATTACAAACAGAAAAACAAAGAAAAAGCTTTTGCCGTATTTGAGGAAGCGTACAAAAACGCCGAACCCAACGGCATATTGATGCCCTTTATCGAAATGGGGAAAGATATGCGCACTTTAGCGTCCGCCATGCAAAAAGAATCGCGCAAAGTTATTCCAGCTTCATGGCTGGAAGACATAAATCATAAATCCGCCACTTACGCCAAACGCCGCTCCCATGTCATAACAAAATATACGCAGTCAAGCGGCTCGGCTGGCGGCATTGTTTTGTCTCCTCGTGAAGCTGAAATCTTAAATGACATCTCGCACGGTCTTTCGCGCGCCGAAATAGCCGCATCGCGTAAACTTTCGATTAATACAATAAAAATGATTATTAACAAAATCCATAATAAACTCGGCGCGGAAAACATGGCCGACCTTATCCGTATAGCCGTAGAGCGTAAATTAATATCCTAGTATTATTTGGCGGATAAGGCTCTTTATTCCGCAAAAAAGAACGGGCGTAACCGCGCGGTTGTCAATTTATTCGATCAATTAGGCGTAAAATCATTGCGAGAAATAGCGTAAATTAGGCAATATTGACTGTTTTTAAAACAATATTGACGATTTTCATATTTTTTTGTATAATTTACGTAAGGTATTATAATGAAATGCACCAAAAAGGAAGATATATCCAACCGCCGCGCCGGCATCGTTGACGCTCTGAACAAATCAATAGAAATATTTTCAGCTTGCGAAGAAGAAACATTTGAAGAAGTAATGACAAACGGCATACGGCCTATTGTCGATGCGGTTGGTCTGGATCGCATAGTCATTTATGCCATTGTAAAAAAAGAAGGAGAAAAACGGTTAGGTCAAGCCTATCGCTGGAACAAATTAGAAGGCGGATTGATCTCTATTGCCGAAGAACTGAAGATTTTACCCAAGGTTCCTGTTCTGGAAAATTTTATAGAAGTTGTGAGAAAAGGCGAATGTATAAGATTGAGGGAAAGTGATTATAACGAAGCCCAAGCGGCTTTTATGAGCGTTTATGGTATTAAATCAATATTGATGATGCCCGTTTTTACGAATGGTGATTTATGGGGAGCGGTAACTTTTCAGGATCATACCAACAACAGGTATTTTGACGAAGATTGCTTCGATTTGTTGTATTCAGCGGCGCGTGTATTTTCAAATGCGATTATCAGGAAGGAAATTAATCTAAGCTTTGAAGAAACAATCAACATGCTCAAACACCGCGAAAAATTGGAAGCCGCTCTGAACAAATCCGCCATCATGTTCCTTTCGCAAAATGAAGCAACATTTGAGACTACAATGACGGAGGGCATCAAGGAAATAGCCGATTCATTAGATTTGGACAGGTTTACCGTTTTTCGTAACATCTACAAGTCAGACGCGTTGCATGTATCCCAAGTATACCGATGGGAAAGAAAATCCGGCGGGACTACATTGCCGTCAGAAAAATTAAATGATGTCACTTATGCCCAATTTGCGCCTCGATGGGAAAAGCTTTTAGCGTCAGGTGAAATAATTAACAGTCCGGTAAGGCTTTTACCGGAAGCGCCTATACTGAAATCATTCGGCTGCGTAACGGCGTTTGCTATGCCTGTTTTTATAAACAATGTTTTTTGGGGCTTTGTCTTTCTTGAAGATCTTCATAACGAACGTTTTTTTGATGTTGGTAGCTTTGAATTTATACGTTCCGCGATATTACTGTGCGCAAATACCGTTATACGCGCCGATATGGAACGTGAAATAGCCGCCGCTAACGAATTTAATCACGCCATTCTTGAAGTTTCGCCTATGGGCTTTACCGTTTTTGACGAAAACGCCAAAGTTATTGAATGTAGCAATGTTACTTTGGAATTATTTGGAACTTCAAAAAAATATTATATGGAACATTTTTTAGAATTTTCGCCTGAATACCAGAGTGATGGGAAAAAATCTGCGGATAAAGTTGTTGATGTAGTTAGTCGGGCGTTGAACGGAGAAAGACAGGTGTTTGAGTGGGAAAATTGCACATCTAAGGGAGAGATTATTCCTTTTGAAATTACACTGATAAAATCAATGTATAAAGGCAAGCCTGTGGCAATGGGTTATCAGTACGATATACGCAACATTAGAAAGATGACCGAAAGTATTCAAATACAAAGCGAACAGCTTAAAATGAGATTGGAACAGCAAGAATTAATTTCGGATCTTTCAAGAGGATTTATTTCATCGGGTGATTCGCAAAAGCTGGTACAAGAAGCCATTGCCAAATTAGGACGTTATCATAAGGTGTCATTAGTATTTGTTTTCTCTATTAATTATGAGCAAAAAGGCACTCGTCTGGCGTATCATTGGACCGCTGACGGCGAACCGCCGCGTATGGCAATAACCGACCTTTATGAATATTTAAAAGATGTTTTTCCGTCAACCATACCGGAAAGCACCACAATACCGATAATCGTCTGCGATGATACCGCCACCAACCCCGATGGGATTTATCAGGCGCTCCATGCCGTTGGTGTCATGGCGGTTATAGGTGCGCCGCTTTATGTTGACGGTCGTTTATGGGGAGTAGTATGCGTAGAACAGGCTGATAAGCCGCGCAAGTGGACGGACAATGAAAAGGGATTTATCGCCATGACCACAAGTACAATTGCCGGTGTAATTATGCGCGACATCTATACCATAAAACTAAAAGAAACGTTGGATAAGGCGATGGAGGCAAGCAAGGCAAAGAGCGAGTTCCTTTCTAATATGAGCCACGAAATGCGCACGCCTTTGAACGCTATAACCGGTATGACGACAATCGGTAAAAACGCTAAAGATATGGAACGCAAAGATTATGCGCTGGGCAAAATAGAAGACGCGTCAACGCATCTGCTCGGCGTTATTAACGACGTGCTTGATATGTCAAAAATAGAAGCTAATATGCTGGAATTGTCTCCAATTGAATTTAATTTTGAAAAGATGTTACAAAAAGTAGTCGGGGTAATCAATTTCCGTGTGGACGAAAAACAACAAAAACTTACCGTACATATTGACAATAAAATTCCCAAAACATTGATAGCCGACGATCAACGACTTGCCCAAGTTGTTACCAATCTTTTGAGTAACGCTGTTAAATTCACGCCGGAAAAAGGCTCAATAAAGCTTGAGGCGTATTGTATGGATTCGCGAAACGATTTTTATACGGTACAAATCTCCGTAATTGATAACGGAATCGGCATAAGCGAAGAACAGCAAAAACGCCTGTTTAATTCTTTTCAGCAGGCGGATGCCGGCACAACGCGCAAATACGGCGGCACCGGACTGGGGCTTGCTATTTCTAAAAGCATTGTAGAAATGATGGGCGGAAAAATTTGGATAAAGTCCGAACTCGGTAAAGGCTCAAACTTTACCTTTACCATTCATGTTAAGAGCGGTATGACAAAAGAAAAAGACGGTCTTTTGGCTCCGGGTGTGAATTGGAGCAATATCCGTATTATGGCAATAGATGATGATCCTGATATATTGACGTATTTCAAAAATTTAACGCATGGATTCGGCGTATCTTGTGAAACTGCGATAAGCGGAGAAGAGGCGCTCCGACTAGTGGAAAAAAACGGTTTCTATCATATTTATTTTGTGGATTGGAAGATGCCGGGCATGGACGGCATACAACTGACGCGGGAACTCAAGTCCAAAATGCCGGAATACTCCGTAGTAATAATGACTTCCGCCGTCGAATGGAACGTGATTGCCGACGAAGCTAAAAGCGCAAAAGTTGATAAATTTATCTCAAAGCCTTTGTTCCCGTCTACCATTCTTGACGTTATTAACGAGTGTATCGGTGTGGAAGAGCAGAAGAAAAAAGAAATACAAACCGATATAAACGATATTTTTGCCGGACATTGTATTTTACTGGTAGAAGATATGGAAATTAACCGCGAGGTTGTGCTTGCTCTGCTTGAATCGACGCAGTTGGAAATAGATTGCGCTGAAAACGGCAAAGAAGCCGTGCAGATGTTCAGTGAAAACCCAAATAAGTACGAATTAATTTTCATGGATATACAGATGCCGGAGATGGACGGCTACGAAGCTACAAAATGTATCAGAGCGCTTAAAATACCGGAAGCCGAAAATATTCCTATTATCGCAATGACGGCGAATGTTTTTAGAGAGGATATTGAAAGATGTCTTAAAGCCGGTATGAACGATCACATCGGTAAACCAATTGATTTTGATGAAGTTATGGAAAGACTTCACTCTTATTTGCCTAAATAAATTTTTTAAGGTGATGAAAACAAATGTTAATAAGCTTTATGTGTTTGTTACTCGTAATATTCGCCGTAGCTTTATTATTCATGTATAAAAAAAACGCCAACCTTACGAAAACGCTGGAAGAAGAAAGAATCCTGCAAAGGAAAAAAGTTCATTGGTTGGAATCAATACTTGATGCCGTAAACTCTCCCATTTCCGTAACAAATAAAGACATGAAATGGACTTTTATAAACAAAGCCCTTGAACAGTTTCTAGGCGTGAAGCGTGAAGAAATAATAGGCTTAAAATGCAGTTCATGGAAATCCAATATTTGTGATACGCCAAACTGCAGCATCTCAAGATTAAGAAATGGTTTTAAGGAAACATACTTCCAACAATTTGGCGGCGAATACCATGTACTGATTTCTTATTTGCATGATGAAGACGGCAAAGAGGACGGTCATGTCGAAGTTGTCTATGAAGATACAGCCATAATAAACAGAGGAAAAAAGGAATTTGAGGAATTGGCTTACTGGTATGAATCTATTCTTGATTCCATTCCTTTCGTTGTTTCCGTTACCGACATGGACATGAAGTGGACATTTGTTAACGCCGCGCTTGAAAACGAGTTAAAATTAAAGCGAAAAGATATTGTCGGCAAACATTGCAGTTTCTGGGGATTCGATGATTGCAACACCGATGAATGCAGTATAAAGCGCGCAAGACGCGGCTTGGACCGGACTTATTTTAAAAAAGGAAATACGTCATATCAGACCGATGTTAGAATACTTCTGGATTTGAAAGGCGAAATGACAGGTTATGTCAGTATTGTGCAGGATATTACCAAATTGGAACAGATGACAGAACAGCGGGCGAAAGCGAAAGCCGCCGATCGCGCAAAATCTATTTTTCTTGCCAACATGAGCCACGAGATGCGCACTCCTATGAATGCTATTATCGGTATGGCAACGATAGGAAAATCCGCCGCCGCTATTGAGCGTAAGGATTACTGTTTTACCAAGATTGACGAGGCGTCCCAACACTTGTTAGGTGTAATCAACGATATTCTGGATATGTCAAAAATAGAAGCCAACAAATTTGAACTTGCTCCTGCAAAATTTAATTTTGAGAAAATGATTCAGCGGGCGATAGATGTTATCACCTTCCGTGTGGACGAAAAAAAGCAGAAGCTTTCCGTAAATATTGACAGTAAAATCCCAAAAACCTTGATAGCCGATGATCAGCGGCTGACGCAGATCATTATCAATCTTCTTGGAAATGCGGTAAAATTTACGCCGGAAAACGGTTCTATCGGACTTAGCATCCGTTTTTTGAAAGAAGAAGACGATATTTGTAGTATAGAGGTTAGAGTAAGTGACTCAGGGATAGGCATCAGCGAAGAACAGCAGAAAAAGCTATTTAATACATTTCAGCAGGCGGAAGCGGATACAACGCGTCGTTTTGGCGGATCGGGTCTTGGTCTTGTTATTTCACGTAATATTGTGGAAAAGATGAACGGGAAAATATGGATTGAATCCGAACTTGGAAAAGGCTCTATTTTTATATTTACGATACAGGTAAAGAGATGTCCTTCTGAAGATGATAATTTGTCAGATGAGAAAGATCAGGTTAACACTCAGGTTATTGACGGTATTTATGCGGGGCGGCGCATACTTTTGGCGGAAGATGTGGAAATAAACCGCGAAATTGTACAAACCTTGCTTGAACCTACAAAGTTGGAGATAGATTTTGCTGAAAATGGCGTAGAAGCCGTGCGTATGTTTAGTGAAAAGCCCGATAATTATGATATAATATTCATGGATGTCCAAATGCCCGAAATGGACGGCTACGAAGCAACCCGGCGCATAAGAGCTATAGAAGCGGAACGCAACGCTGGCGCGGGATTTGACAACGATTGCAATAATGGGAATTTGCGCAAGAAAATTCCCATTATTGCAATGACCGCTAACGTATTTAAGGAGGACATTCAAAAAGCTCTGGATGCGGGTATGAACGAACATATTGGGAAACCATTTTATCTTGAGGATATTTTGGAGAAATTAAAGGTTTTTATTAAAAAATAAATGATATAATAAGGATAAGGAAAGAATGTTAAAGAGAATGTCAAAGAGAATGTCAAAGAGAATGTCAAAGAGAATGTCAAACAGGATAATACACATAATCATTGCGGTAATATTTTTGCCGATTATATTTTCCTGCTCTGAAAAATTATCAAAAAAAACGGACAACGGGTTCACAACATTTATTTCATACAAGGACATCCCCGACGTAACGGAAGAAGAAATACAAGCTATAGAGGCGCTGAAAGAAAAAACCCGTTTCTTTGTCTATGGAATGCAGGAGTCCAATGAAACTTTTATCGGAAAAGACGGTGAAATAGACGGATATTCCTCCCTGTTCTGCGCATGGCTTTCGCAGTTATTCGATATTAAGTTTAAGCCGGCTATTTATGAATGGGATGATTTGGTAACGGGAATTAACGAAAAGAAAATAGATTTTACCGGAGAAATGACCGCGACTAACGAACGCAGGAAAATTTATTTTATGACCGATACCATTGTAGAACGATCAGTAAAAGCTTTCCGGATTGCGGGCACTAAATCCATAACGGAGATTATGCGTACCCGTCCGCTGCTTTGTTGTTTTTTGGAAGATACTACCACGATAGACGACGTTACATCGCGTTTACGCGGCGAATATGAAGTTATCAAAGTTGGTGATTATGCTACTGCTTACAATATGCTTAAAAGCGGTAAAGCCGACGCCTTTTTTGACGAAAGTCCGTCAGAAATGGCTTTTGATATATACTTTGATGTAATATCCGAGAATTTCCTTCCTGTAATTTACAGCCCTGTTTCAATGACAACAGCTAACAAAGACCTTGAACCCATAATATCGGTTGTGCAAAAGGCTCTGAATAGCGGTTCTTTGACTTATTTAACCAGACTGTATAAATTGGGAGAAAATCAATACAGACGGCATAAATTGTTTATGCGTTTAACCGAAGAAGAAAGAGCGTATATACGCGAACATCGTATTGTGTCTCTTGCCGCGGAGTATGATAATTATCCGATTAGTTTTTACAATAAATATGAAAAGCAATGGCAGGGAATTTCGCATGATGTATTAAAAGAAATAAAATCGCTTACCGATTTAAATTTTAAAATAGTCAATGATAAAAAAGCGGAATGGCCTGAATTACTGCGGTTACTGGAAAGCGGGGAAGTATCTATGATAACCGAGCTTTTACGCTCGGAAGAACGCGTGGGAAAGTTTTTATGGCCGCATACTTCGATACTTTCAGATAACTCCGCGCTTATTTCAAGATTGGATTATCCGGGAATATATGTTAACGATATTCTGAATATAAAAATAGGTTTAATTAAGGAAACCGCGTATTCGTCATTATTTAAATCATGGTTTCCCGATCATAAAAATACCGTTGAATACGAAAGTTCTAGCGCCGCTTTTAAAGCTTTAGAACGCGGCGAAGTCGATATGATAATGGCTAATATAAGTCAGCTTCTTATGATGACCAATTATGACGAAAAATCGGGCTTCAAGGCAAACTTTGTATTCGATTATACATTTGAATCTACTTTTGGACTTAATAAAAACGAAACGGTTTTATGTTCCATCATAGATAAAACGCTGTCTCTTGCGGATACAAAAGGAATTTCAGGGCAATGGATGCGAAAAACTTATGATTACAACGCAAAATTGGCAAGATCTCAGCATCCGTGGTTAATCGGAGCGGCAATTCTGCTTTTTTGTATAATCGTGTTTTTGGTTGTTATGGTTCAAAGAAAGAAAATTATAGAAAATTGGCTTGAAGGCATTGTATATAAGCGCAATACAGAGCTTTATGAACAGCATATACTTGTTAGTCTGGTCAATGATATAGCCGTCATTTTGCTGGAAACGGACGCGATTGATTATTTATTGGCGATAAGCAAAGGTATGGAGATGATCGGCCGTTATGTGAAAGTAGACCGTGTGAGTATTTGGCAAAACTATCGAAAAGAAGACGATAAACTTTATTACAAGCTTGTATGTCAATGGGCGGATATGGAATTGCCTCCTTTAGAAGCGGGTAAATATTTCTCGTATCAAGATAATATGCCTAACTGGGAAACTCTCTTTAACAAGGGAGGATATGTAAATGATATTGTTGACAATTTTACGGAGCCTGAACGTACAATATTAATGAAATTCTCAATTCAATCCATGCTGGCTTTACCTATCTTTCTAAAAGAGCAATTTTGGGGTTATGTCAGTTTTGATGATTATCATAAAAAACGCGTTTTTTCGGAGACCGAATTGTTTATCCTGCGCTCATGGGGTTTGCTTGCCGTAGGAGCGATTCAGCGCGGCGAAATAGCTTCCAGTATGCAGAATACGCTAACAGAGCTTACAAAAACAAAGCAGGAATTGGAAACTGCGCTTACCGCCGCGGAAAGCGCAAGTCACGCAAAGTCCACATTCTTAGCCAATATGAGCCATGAAATACGAACGCCGATGAACGCGATTATCGGAATGAGCGCGATAGGAAAATCAGCTTCCGATATTGAACGCAAGGATTACTGTTTTTCTAAAATCGAAGGCGCGTCTCAGCACTTGTTAGGTGTAATCAATGATATTCTGGATATGTCAAAAATTGAGGCGAACAAATTTGAACTTTCCTTTGTTGAGTTCAATTTTGAGAAAATGCTCCAGCGGGTTGTAGATGTAATCAATTTCCGCGTGGAAGAAAAGAAGCAAAGATTTACCGTACATATAGATAACGCTATTCCCGAAACTATCATTGCGGACGACCAGCGGCTTGCTCAAGTTATTACCAATCTTATCGGAAACGCGGTTAAATTCACGCCGGAAAAAGGTTTTATCAGTCTTAACACAAAGTTTTTGGGAGAAGAAAACGATCTTTGCGCCATACAGATTGACGTAAGCGATTCGGGTATCGGTATCAGCGCGGAACAGCAGAAAAACCTGTTTAAATCGTTCCAGCAGGCGGAAGCCGATACGTCGCGCAGATTCGGCGGAACCGGTCTTGGTCTTGTTATTTCGCGTAATATTGTAGAAATGATGAACGGAAAAATGTGGATTAATTCGGAACCGGGGAAAGGTTCTACTTTTTCTTTTACGATACATGCGAAGAAAGGCACTCGGACAAAGAGGAAACTTCTTGCGGACGATGTAAAACGGGAAAATTTGCGTATTCTCGCGGTAGATGATGATCCTGATATTTTGATGTATTTTAAAAATATAACCGATCAGCTTGGCGTAAACTGCGATACCGCGGGAAGCGGAGAAGAAGCGATTAAAATGTTACGGCAGAACGGCGGTTACAATATTTATTTTATAGACTGGAAAATGCCCGGTATGGACGGAATAGAGTTAACAAAAGAAATAAAGGAACATTCGCCGGATTCGGGGCACTCCGTAGCGGTAATGATTTCCGCGGTTGAATGGAGCGTTGTGGAAGACAAAGCCAGAAAAGCCGGCGTTGACAGTTTCTTGTCTAAACCGCTCTTCCCGTCCACCGTTGCCGATATGATAGATAAATGCCTTGGGGTAGAGCATAAAGATAAAGAAGAAGAAGAAAAACCCGATATTAACGGGCTTTTTGCGGGAAAGCGCATACTTCTTGCCGAAGATGTGGAAATAAACCGCGAGATAGTGCAGGCGCTGCTTGAACCGACTAAACTGGAGATAGATTTCGCTGAAAACGGCACAGAAGCCGTCAACAAATTCAAAGAGACACCCGATAAATACGAGTTGATTTTTATGGACGTGCAAATGCCCGAAATGGACGGCTACGAAGCGACGCGCCAAATCCGCGCGTTTGAAGAGAAATTACATTCCGATTCTAACGCAAACGGCAGCGCGAGTTTAACCGGAGGTGAAACTAGAAGCGATGATAGAAATTTACTTAAGCAAATTCCTATCATCGCAATGACCGCTAACGTATTTAAAGAAGACATTGAAAAATGCGTTGCGGCGGGTATGAACGGTCATGTGGGTAAACCTTTGAATCTTGAAGAAGTTGTTGAAAAATTAAGCGGTTATTTAAAGTAAAAAAGGGAAGTGTCAATTATGCGTATTAAGCTTAAAATTTTTCCAAAACACCCGCTGTATTTACAGTTGTTTTTTACCGGTTTTGCGTTTGTATTGATGATTCTTTTAAGCTGTTTATTTGTAAATAGAATTGTAAGAGATAACTTGGTGCGCAATACGGATAGCGTACTTGATTTTGTGCAAGCCCAAATTGAAACCGACATTACGGAAATGCGCGCTACATTGAATTCTTTTTCGCAAACCATGAGAAATATGGTCATGAACGGAGAAAGTTCGGAAAAGATAATGAATTACACCAATAACATATCAAGTTTTTTACGATCAATGGAAAAAAGCAAATTGTCCGTAAACGGCGTTTACGCTTATATTGAAAAAATTCCCGGCGGACCTCTTTTCTTTAGTGATTTTAACGCGTCTTTGCCGGACGACTATTCGCCCTCGGATCGTCCTTGGTACAAAGCCGCTATTGCGGCTAACGGAGATATTGCGGAAACACTGCCTTACCTTGATG
>JGI20171J14444_1000494_pt1 | contig 10940 bp, 1 predicted proteins | sample TergutNc150P4_FD_14444 | JGI IMG/M metagenome (IMG submission 14444) | reverse complement strand
AAACGGCAGGGTTGATGGTGGTTTTCGTTCCGTTCAAGTTGCCAGTCCACGAACCCACAGTTAAAGCACTGCTGCCACCCGGAGACGAAGGGAGATTTGTCCAATTGCTCCAAGACGTTCCGTTTGTGGATGTACGATATTGAAAAGTTCGGAGTGTGCCGTCTCCTGTTACCTGAAACTCATATCTCTTATTGTCAGCACCAGCTACCCCACCGGGGCTCCCCCCACCCGCAGCAGCAGTGACAGTGGTTTCTGAGGAACCACCTTCGGAATTTCGATTCATATAACGCCACGTTCCTGGAGCGGCAGTGGCGGCAAAGGGGGTTGCTTGAACTGGTGTAGAAAGAATTTTGTTAGAAGATGTGTGTCCTACAACAATGTATTCGTAAGTTTGACCTATTTTTAAATCATAGTCTTCCATTAAATTGCCAGATGTTTCCCCTAAAAGTTCGCCATCTCTATACACTTCATATTTCGTGACGTTTGGACGCAAGCTCCAAGACAAAGCGACATTCTTTACATTCACATTCTGCACATCGGAATTGGCAATGCTGGTACTGGGCTTTTCAACCACGGCAAAAACTGCGACCGTTGGTGTCCAGTCTGCCAAATTTGCGGTAGGTGGCAGAGTTATAAGCACCTCGGAATTTTGCCCCTTAACCGGATTGAAAATATGTTCTGCCGATTGGTACATAAACCCTTTTGGCACAGCCGTTATCTTCCAGCCATTGGCTGCCGCAGCCTCCTTCGCAAGTACCGTGGCATTATATTTGTCAAACTTCAACCTGCCACCCCTATGCGTTATCTTGCGCGTGAAGAATTTTCCGTTTGCATCCTTAATAAAAAGCAGATATGCGCCGGAGGCAACATTTTGGTCGTTGAATATTCGCTCTCCGTTTATTGAGTAAATGGTGATTGTTGCATTGCCCTGTGTTTGCAAACTATGCCTTATCGGTGTGCTTCCCGAATTTCCCAGTATGAGAGTCAGAGTAGTTGGCGTGTTTGCCTGTACCGTAACCGTACCAGTGCGCGGCTCAACTATCTTGGCTTCGGGCGGTGCCGTATCTGGAAGTTCAATTGTAAGAGTTGCCGCCGCGTTCACCTTAACCGGAACATAAGCGGTATCATATCCTTGGGCGAAAATATTTGTTGCCAAGGCTAGTATGAGAATTCTAAGCATTTTGACCCCCATTAGGGGTAATGTAGAAAAAACCGTTTTGTATATTTCCCCTAATATGCCTACTATAGCTTTCATAGACACAGAAATCCACCCCGAAACCGAAGAAATCTTAGATTTAGGGGCTATTTTAGATAATGGAAAAGAGTTTCATAAAAATTCTTTGCAAGAATTTCAAATGTTTATAGAAAAGGCTGATTTTATTTGCGGACATAATATAATAAAACACGATAAAAAATATTTAGAAAGCAAAGGTTGCAAATTTGAAAATAAGATTTTTATAGATACGCTGTTTTGGAGTCCGCTTTTATTTCCTAAAAAACCTTATCACAAGTTATTGAAAGATGATAAATTGCTTAAAGATGAATTAAACAACCCTCTGAGTGATGCTATAAAAGCTAAAGATTTATTTAATGAGGAATTAGCCGCTTTTAACGAATTAGATAAAACATTAAGGAGTATTTTCTATTTATTGTTGCAAAATAAAAATGAATTTAATGGTTTATTCAAGTATTATTACAGAGAAATAAAAGAACACGATAATTTAGAAAATCATTTAAAGGAATTTATCAAAAATAGAATGGAAGTTTGCAAAAATGCTCCGTTAGATGAATTTATAAAAGAAAATCCAATTGAACTCGCATATTGCATAGCATTAATAAACACAAATGATTTTTCTTCCATAACCCCGCCTTGGATTCTGAAAAATTTTCCAAAAACTCAATTAGTAATGAAAAAATTGCGAAACACCCCTTGCAAACAAATGTGCAACTATTGCTTGCAAAAATTAGATGTGAAAATAGGATTAAAACATTTCTTTAACTATGACAATTATAGAGAATATGCAGGTGAGGCTTTACAAGAAAAAGCCGCAAATGCAGCTACTTATGGAAAATCTATTTTGGTGTTGTTTCCAACAGGCGGTGGAAAATCCGTTGCTTTTCAAGTTCCTGCGTTAATGAGTGGAGAAAATGAACGCGGCTTAACAGTTGCAATTAGCCCTCTTCAAAGTTTAATGAAAGATCAGGTTGATAATTTGGAAAAACTAGGAATAACAAGTGCAGCTACTATAAATGGGCTTTTAGACCCAATAGAGAGAAAAAATGTTATTGAGAGAGTAGAAGACGGTTCGGTGCATTTATTATATATAGCCCCAGAATCTCTTCGTTCCAATACAACAGAAAGAATTCTATTAAAAAGAAATATCGTTCGTTTTGTTATTGATGAAGCGCATTGTTTTTCTGCTTGGGGGCAAGATTTTAGACCTGATTATTTATACATTGCAGATTTTATTAAGAAATTGCAAGAGAAAAAGGATTGCGAAAGTATTCCTGTTTCCTGTTTTACTGCTACTGCAAAACCTGAAGTTATAGAAGACATAGAAAAATATTTCAATAAAAAATTAGGGTTAAATTTAGAAATAATAAAAGCTAAAAATTCTAGAGAAAATTTGACATATAAAATTATTGAAAAAGAACCCGAAGATAAATACGCAGAATTGAGAAATATTATAATAGATAAAAATTGCCCTACTATTGTTTATGTTTCTAAAACAAAGACTGCGGAAAATTTAGCCGAAAGACTGAGTAAAGATGGTCTCAACGCAAAACCTTTTCATGGGCAGTTAGACCAAGACATAAAAATCCAGAACCAAAATGAATTTATGCAAGGTTCTGTGCAAATTATTGTGGCGACAACAGCATTTGGAATGGGAGTTGATAAAAAAGATGTAGGTTTGGTTATCCATTATGATATTTCAAATTCTTTAGAAAATTATTTGCAAGAAGCCGGCAGAGCTGGCAGGGATGAAAATATTAAGGCTGATTGTTATATTCTTTTTAATGAAACCGATTTAGATGGTCATTTTTTAATGCTAAATCAAACAAAATTAAGCAGAAACGAAATTGATCAAATTTGGCGAGCTATAAAATTACTTCCTAAAATTAACAATAAACTTCAAAAATCTCCTTTAGAAATCGCAAGAAGTGCGGGTTGGGATGATTCTGAACGAGAAATTGAAACAAGAGTCACCTCTGCCGTAAACGCTTTGGAACAAGCACATTATGTCAAAAGAGAAAATAATTCCCCACGAGTTTATGCTGATAGCATTATGTTAAAAACAATGCAAGAAGTTTCCAAAAAAATAGACGCATCACAAAAATTTATAGACGACAAGCAAAAAGAAACAGCAAAAAGAATCATGAGTTCTCTATATTCTAGCAAAGCCAGAAAAAAAACAAAAGAAAAAGCAGAAGAAAGATTAGACCATATTGCAGATAGATTAGGCTTAGAAATGAAAGAAGCAATACAAATAGTGACTATTTTAAGAGAAGAAAAAATTTTGTCGGATACAAAAGATATTAGAATTTTTATAGACAATAAAAAAGTTACCAATATTTTGAAAAAATTTATTGATTTGGAAAAATTTTTAATGAGTCAAATTGAAGAACAAGAAAAAATTTTGAATATAAAAGAATTAAATGAACAAATTAACTCAACTCCTCCAAATATAAAAACTATTTTAAATTTTTTAGCAATTTCTCATTCGGTAGAAAAGCATATTTCTGGAAACAGAATAAATATTCGTGCTAAAAGAAGCAATCTAGAATTAAAAAAAGATTTAGAAACTAGAAGTTCAATTTCACATTTTACGCTAGAATTCTTAAATAGCAGAATAGAAAATAATATGGCAAATTTCTCTATAATTGAACTTAGAGATGCTTTTAATGCAGAAAACTCACTTTTCAATAGAAAAGCGGAAACAAATGACATAGAAAATACCTTACTTTATCTTTCTAGAATTGGAGTTTTAAATATTGAAGGGGGATTTTTGGTTATATACAATAGATTAAATATAGAACGATTAGTAAACGACAATAGAAAACAATATACAAAAGATGACTATGAAAAATTAGGCAAATTTTATGAAAATAAAACAAGGCAAATTCACATTGTAGGCGAATATGCGAAGAAAATGTTGAAGAATGAGAAAGAAGCGTTAATTTTCGCTAGTGATTATTTTAATTTAAATTACCCCNNTTTTACTGCTACCGCCAAGCCAGAAGTTATAGAAGACATAGAAAAATATTTCAATAAAAAATTAGGGTTAAATTTAGAAATAATAAAAGCTAAAAATTCTAGAGAAAATTTGACGTATAAAATTATTGAAAAAGAACCCGAAGATAAATACGCAGAATTGAGAAATATTATAATAGATAAAAATTGCCCCACCATTGTTTATGTTTCTAAAACAAAGACTGCGGAAAATCTAGCCGAAAGATTATGTAAAGATGACCTTAACGCAAAACCTTTTCATGGACAATTAGACCAAGACATAAAAATTCAGAACCAAAATGAATTTATGCAAGGTTCTGTGCAAATTATTGTGGCGACAACCGCATTTGGAATGGGAGTTGATAAAAAAGATGTAGGTTTGGTTGTCCATTATGATATTTCAAATTCTTTAGAAAATTATTTGCAAGAAGCTGGCAGAGCAGGCAGGGATGAAAATATAGAAGCAGATTGTTATGTTCTTTTTAATGAAACGGATTTAGACAGTCATTTTTTAATGCTAAATCAAACAAAATTAAGCAGAAACGAAATTGATCAAATCTGGCGAGCTATAATATTGCTTTCTAAAATTAAAAATAAATTTCAAAAATCTCCTTTAGAAATCGCAAGACGCGCTGGGTGGGATGATTCTAGAAAAGAAATTGAAACAAGAGTTATCACTGCCGTAAATGCTTTGGAGCAAGTACATTATGTTAAAAGAGAGAATAACTCCCCTCAAATTTATGCAGATAGCATTATGTTAAAAACAATGCAAGAAGTTTCCAAAAAAATAGACGCATCACAAAAATTTATAGATGATACGCAAAAAGAAACGGCAAAGAGAATAATGAGTTCTTTGTATTCTAGCAAAGCTAGGCAAAAAACAAAAGAAAAAGCAGAAGAAAGATTAGACTATATTGCAGATAGATTAGGCTTAGAAATAAAGGAAGCAATACAAATAGTGACTATTTTAAGAGATGAAAAAATTTTGTCGGATACAAAAGATATTATAGTTTTTATAGACAATAATAAAGCCACCAATATTTTGAAAAAATTTATTGATTTGGAAAAATTTTTAATAAATCAAATTGAAGAACAAGAAAAAATTTTGAATATAAAAGAATTAAATGAACAAATTAACTCAACCCCTGCAAATATAAAAACTATTTTAAATTTTTTAGCAATTTCTCATTTGGTAAAAAAGCATATTTCTGGAAACCGAATAAATATTTGCGCTAAAAAAAGTAATTTGGAATTAGAGAAAGATTTAGAAATTAGAAATTCAATTTCAAATTTTGTGCTAAAATTTTTGAATAGCAGAATAGAAAATAATATGGCGAACTTTTCTATAATTGAACTTAGGGATGCTTTTAATGCAGAAGATTCTCTTTTCAAAATAAAAGCGGAAACAAATGACATAGAAAACACTTTACTTTATCTTTCTAGAATCGGAGCTTTAAATATTGAAGGAGGATTTTTTGTAATATACAACAAATTAAATATAGAGCGATTAGAAAGCAACAATAAAAAGCATTATACAATAAATGATTATGAGAATTTAAGCAAATTTTATGAAAATAAAACAATGCAAATTCATATCGTAGGTGAATATGCGAAGAAAATGTTGAATAATGAGAAAGAGGCGTTAATTTTTGCTAGCGATTATTTTAATTTAAATTATCCTGTTTTTCTGAATAAATATTTTAATAAAACTCAGCAAAAAAATATGAAAAGAAATATAAGTATTGTAAAATATAAACAATTATTTGAAGATTTATCTGATACCCAAAGAGAAATTATAGATAATAAAGATGCAGATTGCATTGTTGTGGCAGCTGGTCCAGGCAGTGGAAAAACAAAAACATTGGTTCATAAATTGGCAAGCCTTTTGATTATGGAAGATGTAAAGCCAGAACAACTTTTAATGCTAACCTTCTCTCGTGCTGCGGCAACTGAATTTAAAAAGCGTTTAATAGAATTAATTGGAAAAACAGCTCATTTCGTTGAAATTAAAACTTTCCATAGCTATTGCTTTGATTTGCTTGGTAAAATAGGCAGTTTAGAATATTCTGACGAAATAATAAAAACTACCGTAGAAAAAATCAAAAATGGAGAAATTGAAGAAAATCGCATAACAAAAACTTGCCTTGTAATAGATGAGGCTCAAGATATGAGCAAAGCGGAATTTGAAATGGTAGAAATTCTCAAAGAGAATAATAAAGATATGCGTATAATTGCAGTTGGAGATGATGACCAAAATATTTATGAATTTAGAGGCTCTAATTCAGAATATTTTGCAAGTTTGTTGAAATGGGAAAATTGCGCAAAATATGAACTTTTAGATAATTACCGTTCAAAAGCAAATATTATAGATTTTGCCAATAATTTTGTAAAAAATATAGGCAAAAGAATTAAATCTGAACCTATTAAAGCTGTGCAAAAGGAAAATGGTAAAATAAAAATAGTTGAATGTAAAAGCGAAAATGTAATTCAAAGCATTATTGACGATATTATAAAAACTCCACTTACCGGTTCCATTTGTGTTCTTGCAAATACCAATGATGAAGTTTTAGAAATAGCGGGATTACTTTCTATGCAAGATAGAGCGGTTAAAATAATTCAATCAAATGATGAATTTAAATTATTTGACATTGCAGAAATTCGTTATTTTTATGATAATTTAGGCGAAAATGCTGCAATTTTAGATGAAACTTGGGAAGAAGCAAAACAGAAATTAAACGTCAGATTCAAAAATACCAAAGGTTTAGAAATAGCTGAAAATATAATAACAGACTTTGAACAGACTAATCCGCAAATAAAGTACAAAACGGATTTTGAAATTTTTCTTTTAGAATCTAAATTGGAGGACTTTTCTGGAAAACATTTATCTAGTACTATCTTCGTTTCAACTATGCACAAAGCAAAAGGAAAAGAATTTGACAATGTATTTATTGTGTTAAATAATTTTTATGCAAATGCAGACGAAAAGAAAAGGCTTTTGTATGTAGCTATGACAAGAGCAAAAAATTTATTGAATATACATTTTTATGGTTATAACATCTTTGAAAATGCAATAAAAGCACAAGGAATTGAATTTATTAAAAATGATTCAAATTACAAACCAACAAATACAAGATTAATGTTCTTAACGCACAAAGATGTAATTTTAAGTTATTTTAATAACAAGCAAAAAGAAATTGATAGATTAAACGGAAACGAAAGAATAAAAATAGGCGATTTATTTAAATTTTCAGAAAAGTTTAAAAAAGTAATCGAAGAACAAAAAAGCAAAGGATTTCATTTAAGAGAAAATGAGATTACAATAAATTTTATAGTATATTGGAAAGGCAAGGATATGGAAAAGGAAACAAAAATCATTTTGCCAAGCGTAATGTTTGAGTGTTAGTCTGACTGGGTGTCAATATATACAAGCAATATTAAAAATATTGTTTTGACTTTGCCACGATAGTTGTGCTAGGTAGCGGTTATAAGGTGGAAATTTTGTAAAAAATAGAATAGCTTAAGCAAGTAAAATCGTTTTACCGAGGTGATTTAGAAGCACAAGGGTTTGAGATTCGTAGCAAAGTTGGGCTTGATATTACCATTGAAGCATTACGCAATACTCGGCCCCCTATTTTTCAACCGCCCACACAGGGGCAATATGACTTGGAAGAACTGCTGGAATTTTTGCTTCCATTTTCAACCGCCCACACAGGGGCAATATATAACAGCATTAATAAACCGCTACTTTTACAGTTTTTCAACCGCCCACACAGGGGCAATATTGCGTCACTGATAGCCATAGGGGTGTTATTATATTTTCAACCGCCCACACAGGGGCAATATTACACCTGCGAAGACCCCGTGCGTGGCAATGGATTTTCAACCGCCCACACAGGGGCAATATCAAGGCAGGAGCGAAGCGTTCTCCGGCGTTTGATTTTCAACCGCCCACACAGGGGCAATATAGAAATCATCGGCACCTTACTCCCATTGCAATATTTTCAACCGCCCACACAGGGGCAATATAAAGATAAAGTTAATGAAAAACTCCAGAAAAAGTTTTCAACCGCCCACACAGGGGCAATATTTTGGAATTGCTCGCGAGCGAATTGGGGGAATTTTTTCAACCGCCCACACAGGGGCAATATAGGCAACCACCGCTTTTATTTAACACTGCCAGATTTTCAACCGCCCACACAGGGGCAATATACCATGAGAGCGGTACAACCGTTAAGAGCAAGATTTTCAACCGCCCACACAGGGGCAATATGCTAACACTATAGCCGCTGGGCTTCCTGTCATTTTTTCAACCGCCCACACAGGGGCAATATCCAGCCACGTCAGTTCATATATCAAATTATGAATTTTCAACCGCCCACACAGGGGCAATATCTGATAAGACCTGACAAAGAAGCTGGCGCGACTTTTTCAACCGCCCACACAGGGGCAATATTCCTGCTCTGTGTAGCCGTCATAATGCCCCATATTTTCAACCGCCCACACAGGGGCAATATAATTAAATATAAATAGGCGTGAGTTTTTTACGCTTTTCAACCGCCCACACAGGGGCAATATCTTGGTTTCATTTACCCAAATGTAGCATTCTTTTTTTCAACCGCCCACACAGGGGCAATATTCCAAAAGGCTTATGACATCTCTGTTATCTTGCTTTTCAACCGCCCACACAGGGGCAATATCATTACAGGGAACACTATATCTAACTCTGCACATTTTCAACCGCCCACACAGGGGCAATATATTGACACTTCACGTTCGGAAGGCAATGACGATTTTTCAACCGCCCACACAGGGGCAATATAAAGCCACTATGCAGACGGCTTCAGCTTTTAGATTTTCAACCGCCCACACAGGGGCAATATAAATTGCCTGTTGGTCGTTTTTGGATATGCTGGTTTTCAACCGCCCACACAGGGGCAATATAATGGGTCTGAACGTAGCCAAACAGATTGTCGTTTTTCAACCGCCCACACAGGGGCAATATTCCTGCCTAGCCCAGAACCGTGCCCGCTCCTTTTTTCAACCGCCCACACAGGGGCAATATAAAAATGTATAAGACTTTCGGGAGCTTATGCTGTTTTCAACCGCCCACACAGGGGCAATATTATACACCTGAACGGGTTCAGTCCAGCCTTTAATTTTCAACCGCCCACACAGGGGCAATATCCAGCCACGTCAGTTCATATATCAAATTATGAATTTTCAACCGCCCACACAGGGGCAATATAAAATAGTTATGCTATGTAAGCCTACGATGGACTTTTCAACCGCCCACACAGGGGCAATATAAAATAGTTATGCTATGTAAGCCTACGATGGACTTTTCAACCGCCCACACAGGGGCAATATTCCTCATTCTTGCGGGCAACAACTGCGTACGCTTTTTCAACCGCCCACACAGGGGCAATATAAAAGAGAGTGCTTTCAAAGAGGGAGCATGGCTTTTTCAACCGCCCACACAGGGGCAATATACTGGTGCCATTTCCCAAAGGGGGGCGAGTAATTTTTCAACCGCCCACACAGGGGCAATATAAGAACAATGCCGCAACGCTCAAAGCTCTTGCATTTTCAACCGCCCACACAGGGGCAATATTAAGAACTTTTCACAGAATAGATGTGGCTAAGATTTTCAACCGCCCACACAGGGGCAATATCCCTCCAAACAATGCCGCCAGTTCAGAGTTGGTTTTTCAACCGCCCACACAGGGGCAATATGACTACATAACTAAAAATAATTTAAGAACTTATTTTTCAACCGCCCACACAGGGGCAATATTCAAGCCAGCCCAAAAATACCTATTGGATTCAATTTTCAACCGCCCACACAGGGGCAATATCATACCAGCTATGGATAAACGAAAACTATGTAATTTTCAACCGCCCACACAGGGGCAATATGAAGACAGTGCAACCGATGATAGCGGCGTAGCTTTTTCAACCGCCCACACAGGGGCAATATAGAATACAGGATATGGGCATTCCCGTTCGACGGATTTTCAACCGCCCACACAGGGGCAATATATATAGCATAGCTTTAAAAGATATACGAAAAATTTTTCAACCGCCCACACAGGGGCAATATACAAAGAAAGTGCCTAGAAAGTGCCTTAAAATTTTTTCAACCGCCCACACAGGGGCAATATTGGGAGATGCACAGGCGGCAGTAGAGCCTTTTATTTTCAACCGCCCACACAGGGGCAATATCCAGCGTTTCGGCAGGCATTGATTAAACTTTGCTTTTCAACCGCCCACACAGGGGCAATATTATAGAGGCGTTCCGAGTTATGAAAAGTGCATATTTTCAACCGCCCACACAGGGGCAATATAGATGTTTCATGCTCAAACATGAATCATGCAATTTTTCAACCGCCCACACAGGGGCAATATAGGGTAACAATCAACGTGGAGGTAGGATTATGATTTTCAACCGCCCACACAGGGGCAATATGAGCAAATGAAAGATGCGATAGCTCCTTTTATTTTTTCAACCGCCCACACAGGGGCAATATCTAGACAAAGCCTTTGAACCCGATTTGTTCGGGTTTTCAACCGCCCACACAGGGGCAATATAGAGCTATCTATATTGCTATCGTCCTGCGTTATTTTTCAACCGCCCACACAGGGGCAATATACAAAAGCAGGTGGCAAATCACCAAGCAAATCATTTTCAACCGCCCACACAGGGGCAATA